>Ga0194117_10005419_pt1 | contig 11643 bp, 4 predicted proteins | sample TA2MahsurfametaG_FD_160579 | JGI IMG/M metagenome (GOLD analysis project Ga0194117, IMG submission 160579) | Freshwater microbial communities from Lake Tanganyika, Tanzania - TA2015009 Mahale N1 surface | ecosystem: Environmental > Aquatic > Freshwater > Lake | place: Tanzania: Lake Tanganyika...
CTTCTTGCGAGGTGCTCTTCCCTGGCAGGGGCTGAAGGCCAACAACAAGAGAGACAAATACGAGAGAATCAAAGAGAAGAAACTCACCACCTCCATCGAAGTACTCTGTAAAGGTTACCCTGTTGAATTTTCTAAATATTTAGGCCAATGTAGGAATCTCCGTTTTGATTAAAGACCCCAATATACAGCAATGAGAAATATGTTTAAAGATCTTTTCCAAAGAAATGGCTACAAACATGATTATCAGTATGATTGGGTATTACTGAATGATAAGAAGTAAAAACTTCAGAAGAAGGAGTAGCTTGCAAACAAAGAAGATTCGAAATAGATTTGATATGAATATCTATTATTATAAATCGGATCTATTACTGGCTTTTTTTCTGATTGCTATTCGATGGCTTAATTAAGACCTCTCACATTTTATAAGTATATAAATTACTAAAATGAGTGAGCACTTTTCTGAATTAAAGCAAAGGACTATAAGTTTCAGAAGGGATATAAGGAGGAATAAACTGGAATAAATCTTCAAAAAATACAGGAACTAAATGCCAGCAAATGATTCTTATAAAGAGATGATCTCATTTGACGATCCTTCTGGTCAATTATCTACTTTCTTCAGAGAGCTCATCTAAGCCAGAAAACAGTAAAAATATGAGGAATACATCAATTTCAAAAGAAAGATCTATCCTGTTGAATGGTTTAGCCAGTTCTTGGGAAACAATGTGAACCGTTAGTTAGTGGCAATGGCTACAAATATTTTAGGCTAGTACTTTTACTACACTGAAAGAAAAATACCTTCTAATGAATTTTTAGGCTTGATTCTGCAATTGTTTCAAATTGGAGAAAACTAAATATTAAAAAATACTATCTTCATCATCCATAATTTACTGCATGACTATAGAGAAATCAAGTAGAACCTTGTTTAAAATTTTGGTCTAGTCGAACTTTTAATTGCTAAAATAGAGCTGTATCACGATAAAAAGGAACTTTTATGCAAACTATTAAAGATAATATATCATTTATTAAATCTATCCCAACCGAAAGATAAGTACTACATGTTTTTCAAGCCAATGATCAGCTTCATCACTTCCTCACAAACAACAAAAGACTCAGCTTAGGTTTGCTACATCAACCTCACCGCTATTTACAACTTCCATATGCTTGTCAAACTGTTTCCCCTTTACTCCGATCTACATCAGAATATCATTGATGGTAAAATCATATAAAAAATGATCCTTCTTCTAGAAAACTCCCAATATGCCGATCGAAGATTTTCTTATGTCATTTTTGATATTGTAGATTTCTGTAAAGAAAAATTCGAACTTTCTCATATAACATATGTTATAATTCCTTTAATTATTGGAATGAAAAAAGTGAACTTTTAATATGGACCTAGAAGTCTGATCTATACTGCATAAAAAATAAGACTTAAAGCTTATAACTATTTACTCTATTTAGCAGAGCAACATCCTTTGATTTTGTTGTAACTACTATCCTCGAATAATGTCGAGCTTATGAACGTATTTTTGCAAGAACTAGGTGAAACTGAAAGCGCAGGAGTTGCTGAAGTTCTTGCAAAAATATTCTACCGTCTCAGCTACTATTCTGCAGGAAGCTAAATCATAGAAAGAGACTACATTAAAAATCAAATTACACGAACGATATAATTGAATGGCTACAAATACTCATTATAAAAATATTTTGAAGGCTATCTGGACCACAGCGAAATGATTGCTTAGCTCTGATAATTTAAGTTTATAATTTTGATTTATAACCAAATATTAATAATGAAAAAAATAGTTTTTGTTTAGAAGTAGGAAAGTAATTATGATCCTGTTACTGCCTTCTTTGGGAAAAAAAACCCCTCTAAATCCAAACCTATCATCCAAAATACCCCTAACACAACAAATAATGTCGATAAAAAACATTTGACCTCTGGCATACCTGTCCCATAAAAGAAACCAGTAACCCAAAGTAAAATTAACGATATCACTCCAAAAACAGATAATAAGATAGAAACTCAACTTCGCGGTTATCCGTCCAAATAATAAGCCCTCAAGACGAGAGACCTAAGCCGCAAAAATATAAAGAAATAACCTCAAACAAATATTAGTAAGGAGGAAGCAGTGAAAAATATTGTAAAGAACCAGAGTAAATAGCAGGATAATAGCAAAAAGATATCAAAAGAATAAGTCAGTTTTTAAAAATAAAAGTAAGAGACCGATTACAAACTAAATTTGGGGAATATAGAAAAGAATCCATTATAACTGACAAGTCAAAAATAGCAAAAACAAGAGAGAAAAAAGATTTAGAGCAGTAACAAAGCAGTAAGATAGTTGGAGATGAGATAGTCCGAATACTTAAGAAAAATTGAGTAATTATAAAGTGAAAAATAAAAATACGTCAAAAATGAGCAAAAGCTGAGCAAGTTGCAAAAAGATTATAAAGCTTTACTCCAAAAAAGCAAAGAAAACTAAAAAATGGGAGAATAATTAAAACAAAAGCAATCACAGATCAAATAAATGCTGTAAGGCAATACCATTCCCTTTAGTCGAAAGAGGTAAGTTATACTAACTAACAAACTAAGAGAGCTCAAGAGAATCAATCGATAATTAGTGCTTCGCCTTAAAAATTACAAGGGGACAGATTTAGTATAGTTAGCTATTCAACAAAATAGATAAGAAATCATGAAAGAACTCTATACAGTTGATGTCGAAAATGAGTTAAAGCAAGAAATGAATGTCTAGATGTAATCACTAGTTGCTCAACTGGCAAATAAACTAAACAGTTATATATAGCTGAGGACGAAGTAGAAAGGACTAAGACTAATTTGGTCATAATAACAATTTTTTTTAGTGGAAATCGTAAAGTTATCCGAAAAAATATCTCTGAATTACATCAACAATTATTAGGTCTGTCCGCTGCCCAAAAGTAACGAAGAAGCAATCTCTGCTTACTCTATGCTCGAATAATACAAAAAAAGAGAACAAATACAAAAGATCCTGGAGATCTTTGATGTCAATACAGCGCTTTCGGCCTAGAATAGTGAAATATTAAACCAAATATAGTAAAATAAAAGCCAAATGGTCAACTTTCGGCAATAACTGATGAAAACAAAGAGAAAAAAGTAGATTAATGACAAAGCTAAACTGAATGAATACCTGTAAGTTTATGAAAAGCGATCAAACTTCATTGAAATACTACTAATCCAGAATTTGTTCCAGTATTAGTTCCTTCGTTAATGGACAGAAAAGGTTCATAAAAAACTTCAATAATCTCTCAATGAACTTTCGAAGCCTATTGCATAGATCAAAAATATAGTTAGTTTGGGAGCAACAGCCAAATAAAGCCTCTACTTTTACTTGTAGAACAATATCTAAAAGTTGTAAGCCAGATTTCCTGCTCTCAGGCAGTCTATCAAACAGATACAAAACAACGTTAAAGATATATAAAAACTATGTAGTTTTAAGTGATAATAGTTGACTTAAATATCATTTGATTTATCTTTCGTTTGTTGTTTACGACAATCTTTCATTCTCTTTCTGCAGTCGATCTATCGTCTTCTCGGCCTCCTACATTAGTATTTTGTAAATTTAAACATCGTTAACCAACCTAGTTTTTTATTCTTAGAACCACTTCTTTTCTCGATGATACTCCTATTCCAATTCTTTTGCTTTATATTTCCATTCGTCAATTTACTCATTTGTTTTTTATAGTAACTCGCTCTTATCTTTCTCATACTGCATGATAGTTTGTTGGGCTATCTTTAAACTTATTTAGATTTCTATTTATTTTGCCTAATGCTCCTGAAGGTCGATTTATTTTTAGGATGCTATATTGGTTTTACTTTCGACTTCTCTCTATAGATTACTCAGTTATTTTTTGAGCTGATTGTTTGTCTAAGTGAGAGAATTGAACTTGATGTGTAGTTCTTAAAAGAGATGTTTCTGCACCTATAACTCGAACTCAGTTTTCTTAAGTTCACTTTACTTTTTAAATAGGTTCTCTTCGATTTAGTCAATTTTTTAAAGCATCTTTTTGATCTCTTCTTCTTTAGTTTTTATGATACCTTTGAGCGTTTAAATGAGGATCTTGTTATTTTATTTTTCTGCTTAAAATTATTTTTCTCTTTCAAGCTGGTACTCTCTTTGTTGTATATCTTTCTCTCCGAATATATTCTCATAATAGTTTGTCATTGAGAAAAGATTCTAACGCTAGATTTTAATCTTTTATTCAAGTTAAATATTGAGATTTTTTAACCTCTATGTATCTTTTTTGCTGGCCTAAACTCTATGTTAAAGTAGTTTGTTGTCTTTGTAGTATTTTTCTTTGAGAGAATATAGCTATAACTTTTCACTTTCCATTTCGATGATAGTTTCAAGAAGTTTGTTTTTTTCCTCAATAAATTCTTTCAACTAAGCTTCTTTTTCTGATTTTTATTTCAGTAATTCATCCTCGTAAAATTATTCGCATTCGTATAATCTTTTGCCTAATTTCTCAAGCTCATTTTAAATGAAGTCCTTTTACTATACCACTGCTTCATAATCTTTCCTACGCTTTTCTAAGAGCGCATTTCTTCTCTCAATAGATTTAACCAAATTTTATCTGAACCATTCGTGAACTTAATAGATGTTTGCCGAATCAACTGGTTTCTCACTTTAAAGAAGGCTAAGTAGCCAAAGAACAAGATTTTTGTTAGATTATTTTTCTTCTTCTAGCTGCTCTTGCAGAGTCAACAACAAATTTTGGTAGTATTGATTTTAGCCTTTCATACTCTAGATAGCTTGTATCTTTTATTATTGAGACTATTTTTTGTGTCTTTTTAACTAACTCTTTAGTTCGGATATGGATTATTCTTACTTTTTTTATTTGTTTGAAAGAGCAGCTACTTGTTGTTGAAGTGATTGAATTTGTGCCTATTTGTTTTTGAAGTCACATTCAAAATCAATCATTTATTCATTTTTTAGCTATTGCTGCTCATTTAAAGCATTCATTTTTTATTATAGCTATTGGTTGTAATGGCAAATCTATGATAGCTACTGTTTGAGGTGTTGTCTCTAATATTTAAGCATTTATTTTTCACTCTCTATGTTTTAAATTTATTGTTTCAAGCTTTTGATTGTAGTTTGCTACCCTTATGTTATTAGTTAGTGCGACTAGATTAAACTCTAAAGTCTTTTGGCCTAATCTCTCAATCGTTTATTTTACTTCTGTTCACTTAGCAGTTAATTCTTTTTCAAATTAAGCTCATTTTTCGAACTCTGTAACTGAAAATCTAAAGATTTATTTTCTTTCTAGAGGCGATCAATTCTGATGGTCAAATCATCGAATTTCCTCTACGCAATTTGCTCATTCTGACTAATCTTTTAAATATGCATTCTGTAGTGATTGCACTACGATTGTAGTTCTGCTATTTTTTTCTTCAGACTCAATCTGTCTTCATGTTCAGATTTAAAATAATGCAGTTATTATTAAATCTACTTTTTCTGTCTCTTGATTTTGATTAGCTAGTCATTAATCTTTTGAATGGTTTAGTCCCTATCTGCTAGTTGTCTGGTGAAAGATTAGTTGTATTGTAGTCTCTCATTCTATCTTTCCAACTCAACAACTTTGCACTTGTAAATCTGTTTCTGCTCTTATGTTTGGCCCAGCTGGTCTTGCAGTTACCTGATGTATTTGTTGTTCTTTGTTCTTTAAAACTGAATACTTTTTTATTTCTACTTGATTGAGTAACAAGTAGTCCTCTCGTACTATTCGTATTTATTCAAGGCAGCAGCATAGGATTGGGTTACTTTTTGCAGCTACTATTCTAGCTTCAATATTTTTTCCGTGTATTTTTCATTTTGTTTCTATAAGCAGTCTTCCTTGCTATCTATTTTTGCCTCCAGTGCATTGATCTGTTCGAAATAATTTTTATTCCTTTATTCGAGCCGATTGATTTAGTTTTCATAACTGCTGATACACTTTTCCTTCTCACTTAGCAACATTTCATTAAGCTAATTTAGCCCTTCTGCCTCACTACACCTGCCTGAGATTTTTTATATTTTGAGAAAGCATTCCTTCAACTACTGCGCATTTTACTTCTCTTTTCTTTACAACCACTTTATCCTTGATCTTAACTCATCGTTCTCCCTTGTGAGTTCTTGGTTTTCTGCTCGAAGTAAATCTTCCACCTTTTTATTACTGGTGACTGAGATTTTGCTGATTGATAGCACGCTTTAATCAAATCTCGATTCTGAAAGTCTATTTTTTTCGTTTTTTAACATATTTAGGTTTCTATCTTTCACCTGTACTAGTGAAAATACTTCTGTGCTACTCGATGCAATGTTTTTGTTACTATTCTTTACCAAAGTTTGAAAATATGATGGCGTGCTAGTCATAGTTAAAGTTGCAGTTTTGTCGCTACATTTCTTTAAAGGAAACACCGACTGGTGCGATGATTTTGTAACGTCAAATGTACAGAGTCCGGCATGGATGACTCCATTAGTTGCGTGAATGAGCACAGATATCTCCATCTTTATAGCATTGGCAATACGGTTGAGGGAAGATACTCAGTGGTAGTGGGATTGTATTGAGCTTCCCAATCAATTATTATTTATTGTGAAATTTCACATTTGCCATTAGACAGAGCTTTGGGGGTGGTTTCGGTGATGATTTTATCTGGGTGTTTGTATGTTTACTGTTTTGGTTTTTTAATGCGAGCACAATATTACACTGAAATTTGACTGAGAGTTGTATCTGGTGGAAGATAAGGTGTAATTTGATTTTGTGAGTATCAGCAAAAATTGAATGTTCGTTCATCATGTAGCAATTATAAATTTTAATTAATTAATGTAATAGAAGCTAACACACTAAGCCAGACCTTTATTATGTTTGCTGGCAGCAGATTTTTCAATCCAAAATCATGATCTCATTCACTCGATGCACCCCAAATATTAATCGCCCAACCTCTTGAGCATTTGGCTAGATTGATAAATCGATATCCATCAACCTTAAAGTGAAAAAAATGAAATCTATTTCACAATATAGGTCATCAATTACGGTTCATCTGATGATAGTCCTCAACTTGCTAAATATATTAACGATAAATTTATGAACCTAGTTTAGCCAACTTGATTATTTACATTTCACTTGTTCGTGACATTGATTTGGGGAGCATCGATTGGGCAAGATTATGAAGTACCCTATTTAACGAGAATTCACTATATTCTTAATAGTATTTCTATCTTAACTATGTTCGAATTGTATTAGAAGTGATATAGATGTAAAAGATGTAATCCAATAGAGAAATCAATACATAGATCTTACTTCACTTGAGTGCAGGCTAAAACTAAAAGGCTTGAAGTGCAGTATCTAGAATTAGAAAGATTTAAATGTTTGGAATATTTGTTCCGGAAAAGGCCTAGATTTATGGTCAGCCAACATCACTCTAATTATGTTGACCACCAACTTAGAGTAACCCAAAGAACCTACTTTCTACAACGCCAATTTGATGTTTGTTTCATTTATTCCAAAAGGAGGATTATAAAAAATTAAGTGATGCTGCGACGTACATATAACAAGGACCAAAATGGCTAAAGAATACACTTGACACAAATTAGGGTTGATCTTTTTCTGTCTATACATTTCTCTTGTGAGGAGACCCTCGTTGTTGAACAAGTTTTTCATGAGCTAAAGCTATTAGGGAGCTATTTAAGGGCAAGCTTACCGAAATAGTTAGTGAAAAGAGATGATCGGGGAGTTTAGAAGGGACTGGTCAAAAGATTTCTTATTTATATTTCTCCTCTGCTATTCATCATGATATCTTTGATTGTGAGATTGCCTGAGGCCTCACTGAAAGGCTAAAACTGTCTCAAGCCATTCAAAATATTATAGAAGATGTACCAAACTTCTGCTTCTGAAAATTTTTATTTCAACCTTTACCTCGCTTTGATTTCCTAACTCAGCGGAATTTCATATTACTAGTAGTAAAACTGGGTTAGGTAGATTTACTTTCACTATCATCTTGTCTTCGATTCGGCATGCGCATTATTAAACATTCTGAGTAATACAGAGAATGGGCAGCTGTATATTTCCTTTCAGCAAGTAACGGCCCATCATTTTTAGCCTAACTATCTGTGAATGTACTTTTAAAAATAGTCTTTGAATTCTTTTTCTTCTGGATTGAGTTCGTAACTAATAACTCTTAGTTTCCCCTCAGCCACATTTTATAATTAGGTTTGGTAGAGGTATCCCTGATGAAACGCCCAGTTTTTGGTTCTCAATTGTTAGTATTCGCGATTGTCCACGTCATAGCAACCAAATTTATCTCTTAATATATGATTACCCATTTTATTAAAATACTAACTAACAAGAAATACATTCAGAAATATCTAGCGGAGAGTTCAGAAAATATCGATGCTATTATTTTCATCTTTTCGTGAATACCTCAATTATTTGTTTAACTAACTTTACGTGCAATCGTTTTGTGGACAACATCCTTTTAGAATATCAAACAATCACCCGAAATGCATTTCCATCAAATAAAAAAGATAAGTAATGACAAAAATTTTTAATTCCAAAAAGACTGTGTTTCCAATAAACCTAATAGGATCATGCTTTTTATTCTTACTTCTTCTATTTCGCACCCTAAAGTTACTCCTCCTTTTACAAGTCGTCCAAATTTCCTTATTCATCATCTTCATCGCCACCAAAATTTTGACCTCCGAATTCTGGCATTCCTCCCTTTCCAGGCATGCCGCCCATTCCTCCGAAATCTTAAATAACTAATTTTTTACTTTGCATTTGGGAGGGATCGAAACCTCCAAGACCTTTATTGGGATCTTCTTCTTATTCGTCCTCATCAACCCATTTAGACCAGTCAACTTGAATGTATTGGTTTTTATCTTTGGATTTGAGCAATCTCGGCCAAAAATCTGCATTAGTATCTTTTTTTTCAAGTACTATAAGCAAATGGAATCCAGTTTTATTCCATTTCGAGTTTTCTGAGTCAACTTCTGCGAAGAGTTCGAGTTGTAGAGCATATTTTTTGCCTGCACTTTCTCCCTCAAATTTAAGATGAGTGTTAGTGAGTTCAACTTTCTAATTAACAATGTCCATCAGATTTATTTCAACAAAGACACGGTCTTTACGTTGAGCCCACTTCGTGATAGGATGCCTACATAACAAAAGTTGTACAACATTTGTTGAAGCTATTTGTAAAGATATAAAATTTAAAAAAGTGGATCTTAGTCTAAAATTGGAAAAATCTTTTACAATTTTGATTATTTGCATCATTTTATTGGCTAAAGTATAAAGTAAGGTTTTATTCCTATTTTTAAATTCTAAAATGTCATATGAATTCACAAACAAGATTTAAGAACTGAAGAATAAAATACAATATCTTAAAAAAATGCATCCTAAAAAAGATAAGTTTTAGGAGGCGAAATAGCAGCTGAAAACATTGGAGAACTCTATTAACAAAGAACTGAATATTGTAGAGAAAAGAATAAGAAAGGTGGAAGTAAAAGTACAAAGGAAGCTTTAGCAAACAAAATAGTAAGTGCGTCCATTCCATACCGTCTTAAATGCAAAAGAAGAAAAAGTGAGTGAACTCATAGGCTAATGGGTTGATTAGTATTAATTGAAAGCCCAGTAGGCATTAGAAGATCTCAATAAAGAAGAGCAAGTTCTGAAAGCGAAAAAGGAGGAAGAAGAACATTTTTTCTAAAAGTAAGCTGAGTTCCTGCAAAACAAAATAAATACACAAATAAAAGTTCTTTAGAAATAAATTGACAAACTAGGCACCATAAATGCTCAAAACTAAAGCTTGGTACTCAAGTAATTAGCTGGCGTCAAAACCAACTTGATTAAACAACTAAACGAGTCAGTTTAAGTAATTATAGGTTTACTAAGGCTAAAAATAAAGAGAGTAAACTAATAAGAAGGCAGACATCTGAACTCAAGTAAAAAACAAAATAAAAGATAGGAGTGATTATTAATAAAATTGAAGAAAGAGTATCAAAATCTCGCCAAATCCTTTCTCTACTACTTTAAATTTGATAATGAACTTTATTTTCTGTGGCAGAACCATCTTATATTTAATGTTTGATTAACTAAATGATTTTATTTATAGAGCCACCAGTATATCTGTCATTAATACTATGATAAGCTTATCAGATATAAAAAAACGACATTGACAGGATTCGAACCTTTGTGGGAAAACCCAATGGATTTCAAGTCCATCACCTTAACCACTCGGCCACAATATCTTATCACTTACCAACTACACAATTCGCTTTAATCAAAAAAAGCAACACGGTTCACATGAACAAAATACGTTTTCTGTACTTAAATATTATCACGAGCGAAAACAACAAATAAATTATAATATTTATCGGGTCCCTCTTTTAAAATCGGTAATATTTGAATGCCCTCAAGCAGATTAAAACATTTTTGCGAACTCTGCAGGAAACAATGTAAAGATGAAAATGGGTTCAAATGTCATGTAAATTCAGCCAGTCATCAGTTGAGAGTCCGGGAGTACGCCAGTAATCCCCTCTAGCATATCTAAAAAGCATCTAAATAGTTTTAGTGGAGATTTATTCAAATGATCAAAACAAAGTACCCAGCAGAACCGAAGTATCTATAATAACTTTACAATGAACTTATTGAAGAGAAAAAGTTTTTGAAGTTTAACCATACCCAATGGAAAAATTTGACAGAATTTGGAACATATCTGCAAACAGTTAAAAACATTCAGGTCGTTGGTGCTCCTCCCAACTGCAAAATTGTTTACTTAGTCAATAAAACTAAAGATTTTATTGAAGCGAGTAAAAAGTAGAAGCTGGAAGCCGATAAGTAACGTGAGAAGGAGCAATTTTAGAAATCGATCGCAGCGAGAATCGACAAATAAAAATAGTATGCATTAAGAAAATAGAAAGAGCTTAATTAGAAATTGCAGAAATTCTAGGAAGAAAGAAAAAATATGGTGATTCCTGATAAAATTTAATTCAACATTTAAGGTTTCAATGCTAATGAGAAGAGATCAGCGTTCTACACTGCTTAATAACTTGAGAAAGAAGCTAAATAGAATTAACCTTTTTACAAAAAGAAAGTGTAAAAAATCGAAAAACTCTATGAGGAGCTTAAAAAACAAAATAAGGAAGAGTCAGAAGAATAAGAAATCTAGTGGATCAGGCCTGGGATTGTAGTCAAGATTAAACCTCATTAAATTGATCCTGCCTTTCACAACAAAAAATGTAAAGTAGTCAGAATAGTTGAGCCTTTTGTCGCTTAGGTGAGTGTGGGAACTGCTAAAATATAGATTGACCAAACCCATATTTAAACAGTCATCCCCAAAATAGGACACTAAGTAATGATACTTTTCCGTAAATTTGCTGGGGAGATTGGCATTTTAAAAGAAGTATTTCTGACTGAAGGATATGGGATAATTTCGATAAAGGATGAAGATTGTAAAATATCTTTCAATTTTTTTTCGAGAGTAGACAAAGAGTGATTATTTTAAAATCATTTATATCAATTTTGAGAACGTTTCGAAGGCACGAATTTTCCTGGAGTATATGAACGCCAGGTTTAAATTTCGAGGAGTTAGTTGTTCATAATTGGCTATATTAGGTGTGGTTTCAATTATTTGCTAACCCC
>Ga0194117_10005421_pt1 | contig 11637 bp, 4 predicted proteins | sample TA2MahsurfametaG_FD_160579 | JGI IMG/M metagenome (GOLD analysis project Ga0194117, IMG submission 160579) | Freshwater microbial communities from Lake Tanganyika, Tanzania - TA2015009 Mahale N1 surface | ecosystem: Environmental > Aquatic > Freshwater > Lake | place: Tanzania: Lake Tanganyika...
TTTTAACTACTACAAATATCAATCTATGCCTCGCAACTTAACGCAGGAGAAAAGATTACAGTAATTGCATACTCTCAAATAAAATGAGGTCAAGGTGGGAATTTATAAGTACTCGACGAATGATGAGTTGGGCAAAGGTTTTTCAAGTAAAGTATACAAAGGTGTCGAGATTTAAAATGTTCATAAGAGATACGCAATTAAAGTTATTGAGCTTAAAAAGTTCAGAGGATCCAACTTGGAGATGCTTTAGGCCGAAATATAAATCCATCGCAATTTGATAAATGAAAATGTAGTAAGAATGTATGAGGTCATAAAGACACCTTACTTTTATTACATCATTCTGGAGTACTGTCCTCATGGCAATTTGCAGGAATACATCCGCCAAAAGAAAAAGTTAAGCTAAAATAACGCAACATAAATTATGTAGCAAGTTCTAGCTGGTGCACGTTATCTCATGGACCAAGGTGTTATTCATAGAGATCTTAAACCTGCAAACATACTGCGAGTTGGTATCATTTTTGTAATTTAGGAAATAAATGGAAAATTTCAGATTTTGGATTCTCAGTAAAAAGCAAGTATGCTTTTAAAGATAGGATGAATGTTGGTACTCCTTTGTACATGAGTCCGTAATCGTTGAAAAAAAGCTACTATTCTGCCAAAACAGATATTTATTCTTTGGGAATTATTCTTTATGAAATGTTGGATGGAAAGACTCCTTTTTAGTCAAGAAATGAGAAGGAACTTCTCTAAAAAATGAATGAAGAGATCACAATACCATCTTCAATTAAAAACTAAAAGATAAGAGAATTTATTGAGAGAAGTTGCCAAATGAATGAGGCTAAGCGAATGAGTCGAGAGTAGCTGATGGAGTTTTATATCAAGCCTGCCCAAGTAACTGCAAGTGAAAAAGATTCTATTATACCTTCTTCATTTACCCAAAAATTAGTGCATTCTCGCAGACCTTCAATATTGTCTATGCACATTCGAGGTGAGTAGTAAGTTTTAAGATAACTTCTTCAAATAATCTACAATGAGTTTATCTTAGTAAAGCATCTTTACAGTTGTATCAAAAATATCGACAGTTTCCTACTGTAAAAATAGATAAAGTAGCAGTTTATCTTAGCATTATTTAAATTACTGCTAAAAATGATCCGTTTTTTGTGTGACAAGAAACAAAACTGTTTAAATTTAAACCATTGGGAGGAGTTAATATTGTGTCGTAGTTATGGCGAGCTCTATCAAAAGATGTTAGATCAATCTGAAATATACGAAAAGTAGTATTTGTAGCAGATTAAGCAGATCGATATAAAGATAATTAGAAGTATTAATCGAAGATTTCCAGATTTATGTACCAATAACAAAATTAGCTAAAAGTTCTATTATGATTTCAATCTTTTCCTTGTCAACCTCATAAGGATCCAGAATCATTAACTTATGCTTCTTTATAATTCAGTAGAACCTCATAGAGTGGAATAGAAGAGCAAGAATGATAATGAGTCATTGAGAAATATTGATCGGACAGATATAATTAAAAATTAAACTAAAGAAAAAACTGACTAATTCATGATTGAAAAAAGTGAGCTTATATCGCCTGCTTTCATGGAAACCAAAAAAGATTCTAGATTAATGATTAAAAAATTATCAAAAGCGTCCTCTAGAGTTATTGATACAGTGGAGAAGAAAGACACTTTGAAAAATGGATAGGAAATCAACTCTCATACGAAATAATCCATAAACAACATAACCATAGATTCTATGGTTTTAGTTGACAAATATCAAGCTTTGTAAAGCTTATTTACAATATATAGATTTTGTGAACTAAGAGGAAACAGCTAAGATAACAAAGATCTGGTCTTATAGAAGGTAAAGGTGGTTGAAAACTATAGTGAGAGTAAGTTGGAAGGAAAAGATTATTTAGATCTAAGGAGACTATTGAGAAGTCTTTGAATATTTGGTTAGATATCTATAATTTTAATAGATAATAAAAAAGATAGTTATAATAAATTCAATTTGTTCTGTTATTGAATATGTTAACGTTAACTAAGTTTCCATAATATTGACCTTTTCTCCAAAACCCTTCATACCTTTTATTACTCTTTCTTTGCAGAAAAACTCCCTAGCCATGTATTTCTCCATCTAGCCACTGCCCATCGTATTCATCTCCATTTTTATAAATAATTTTTCCTTTTCCATTCTTTCTACCATTAATAAAGCATCCTTAGTAAAAATGTTTTTCTGGAGTATATTAGATACCGGGACCATTCTTTTACACTTTTGCTTTTTCATTAATGCTTATGTTTCCGTAAAATACTTATTAGTTATAGTAGTAGATGATGGCTTTGGTCAGCTAGGGCATGAGCGAAAAAATGATACAATTTTTGTACTTTTTGATAGTGAAAACAGTTTATTAAGTAAAACTTGGAAGAAAGCTGCTAAAAATAGATTTAGCATAGTCTATTAACTGCTATTTTTAACAATTGGGTCTAATTTTGGTCTAAGGAAATTTGTTAGCAAGATAATTCTGATACACTTCTTTCTTCGATTAGAATATAGGTTGCGAGTTGTAATTACTATTGTTGGATCTTGAGGTTGAATGAGATGTCACTCTATAGCGATTATTGGACTATTTTTATCTATGCGCCTTCATGTAAGACTTGAATTTTTTGGTGTCCTCATCAATTATAGGCAAAAGATCAACTTTTTTGAAATGAAATTCAATAGCATTTGATTGATATTAGCGAGGTGTTGGCTAAAAAAATTGAGTTTTAGCTGGTTATTACTATTAAGAATCTACTTTCTTTCCAGATGGTGTAATCATTACTGGTTTATTTTCATTTTCGCATTAGTAAATTATAGACTGGTCTTATTCTTCTCCTTTCTTTTCCCTTTTGATCAATGTAGACTAATGAGACTAGTTTGCAGAAGTGGTCTTTCGATTCATTATTCGTGACTTAGATTTCTGATTAAAATCCTTAAAAATATCAATACCATACTTAATCTCATACTGTTCACGATGTTTTGGTTATTTAAGCTGAAGCTCTTCATGCTAAGATTTATTATCTATTTTTAAAGTAAGTGTGTTAGTCTTGCTGTTGGAATTCGTTTGATATTTTTTTTCGAGTTGTAGTACTAGATTTTTGAGATTGTTAATTTCTTATGTGATTTGTTCGTTATTTTCTTCGTTTGTATTTTTGGGGATGGAAGAAAGTAAACTGTTTTATACTTAGATATTTTATTTACTCATTAAATATTAATACGGAAAACTAGAACTATTGGTTTCTGAATAAATTCTTATATCTAATTTGTTAGAATGTTTACTTTATATATAGATAACATTGGATTGTGATCTAATCCTTTATTATTACCCTAATTAAGTATTACTCTACTTTAAGAGGAATAACTAAACAAAAAGTAAAGATCTAAAGTGTTTTGTACAATTAAGATGAAAATTCATTTATAACCATAATATAAATGAATTAGTTGGTCTAAAAATATTTATAGAGAAAAAGCTCAGCATTCAAGATCAAAAACGCCAAAACAAACAAGATAGAGAAACATATCGAAGAAAAATTAGACAAAAAAATTGAGGACTGGAAGCTAAAGCCTTCACCTTATGAACAGAAGCTATTAACGGTTCAGCCGAAATTTTATCGAACACGAAGAAAAACATTGAATGATGGTGAATTAGAGTAGAATAACAAAAAAAATAGAGATTCTGGAAAAGGTAAATCTCAGCTTGCAGCATTAGAAAATAGATTTTAAGCTTAAAGTAGTTGGCTTACTCCCGATTTTAATTTATTCAAAGATGAAATTTCAATCATTACAAGAAACAAATGCTTTAGATAATTCTCAAGAAAAAAAAAATATAGAGTTAAAAGTGCAATCACTCTCAGAAACAATTGTAAAACTACAAACTATATTTCAAGGCCTGAAAGTGGATTTCTCGCAACCGATAAATATATGAGATAAGTCAAGAGTGATGTGAGAAAATAAATGCTTCAGAATGATACAGAAAAATATGAGTTGAATTCCTAAAGAAAAATAATAAGGAAGATAATTATTTTTGAGAAAGGAATCGTCTTAAAAAATAAGAAATGATTCATCTTTCCATCTCTATACAAAATACTATCAAATTTTACAATAAATAGTTTCTTTTTAGCATCAAATAGTACTACTATTTTTTTGGCAATCAACCTTTATGATGTTATGATGCTTTGAAGTTCTGAAACCAAGATGGATACACTGAAACAGCTAAATGAGAGCTAATATTGCTAAAATCAGAGTAACTATGACAAAATCCACGGGTAAGTCATGAATTTGATAGTTTTCATCATTTCAACTTTCATTAATATTATAAAATCAACTCAAAATTTAAAGTATTAGAGTAAAGTATTGATATAAATCAAACAGATTACAAGTCTCGGTAAGATTCCCTCGAGGTTGGACTTGTTGTCTCCGTCATCTGTTCCTTCTCCTTTGCTGTAGAAATAGGAATGAAACATGAGAAGGTATTCAACTATTTAAAATCAGAACTATTGAGAAAGGAGCGCATGGAGCTGCTCTCCCCTTCCACTTCTACTATCGGATTGATGATGAGTTTGGCTGAATCAAAGTTTTTATATGAAAACAAATGTCCGATATCTGTTTTATTATTTTAAACTTTCCTCCTGAGAGCCTATATTTTATTCAAATAATATTGTTCCTCTTTTTAAAAAGTAGTTTTTTATTCAGCGTATTCGTGCTAGAGGTCTTCGAGATCTTTTAGTGACTAAAAATGGAGTGTTTTTAGTTATTTATTCTATTTCTTTACTTTGCTCAATGTTTCCAGTATTTGATGGTTAGATTAGTTGCTTTTTCGGTTAATTAGAAGACTATCATTACTTCTGATTCTTCTTACCCTTCTAACCATGCTTCCAGATAACGCAATTTTACTCTATACGTCTAATTTACTGTTCCGATTTTATTTTAGGTTGTTAGGTTTGCAGTATTCTATAGCCATAGCTAGTTCTTATCTGTCGAAATCTTCTGCCTGATGTTTGTTATTTTTTTGCTATTTATCTGAGATCTTCAACTCGATTGCTTCTTTTTTGAAAGACAGTTTTCGTTTAGTGGTGGATTCTGACTAGGTTCTGTGATTTTTGTTCAGTCCTACGATTAAAAGTCGTTTTCTGCTTTCTTTTTTCTATGAGTTTTTGGGCGATTTAAGTTGATACTAGCTCTCGACTGCAATTTTCATGCTAATCATTTTTTTGACAAGTGGTTTCGATGCTCTCATTGAACTTTTCCGTTTTTGCTAATTTACGAACATTTATTATAAATGACATGACAAAATTAGTAAAGTAAATGCATTATCATTCATTCTTTTCGATAAAGATATACCCTTTGCAAAGCATATACCTCTGCCCATGCTCCAAGTCTAAATAGTAGTACTTGCAAATATTTTTCTTCTTGAAGATGTGGAACCAAATGAGTTCAGCTTAAATGAGTTACTTTTTATGGTCATTTCGTTTGAATTATTTGGAATATTTGAAGACATCATACTTTCTGCCTTTGATTACTGCTTCGTAATGGTTTATCTAGATTTACTTGGTAATTTCGAAATCATTCTCATTCTCTAATTTAATTGCAGTTGTTTTTTTTATTTTGTTTAGCTACCACTATTAAATAATCTTCCTCTATTTAGCTGCTGAGGGACCCAGTTGATACTAAAATTTCGATTTTTTTTAGATTTTGCTTGCGTAAGGGTGTTTAGCAGTAATGTGGAGACTATGTTCGATCAAATCTCTCGAGGTTTTGCCGCAAAGTAAACATTAGACAGCCATTTTTACTTCACTTTTTTTATTGAAAACTGCATAATGAAAGAGATCGATGTGCTCTTAGGAAGGGGAGAATTTGAAGTGACTGTTACAAATTTGGCAGGGTACATGGTAGCCTGTGACTACTATTTCTTCGAGATTCTGTTAAATGACAGGTGCTGTTTCGCAAAATCGGCTGCAACCTACGTTGTTATCCATATTATCAAATAAAATACTAATTTAGAATTGAGCTAGATTGCATTATAAGTGATCAGTTAGACTGTTATTAACTTTAGCTGAGAACCCACTTTCTTTGGCTAAGTTTGAAAGAAAATTCACTTATTTTGGTTTTATTATGTGTGAGCTTGAATGAACGATAAGATTGTTTTTTATAAGTAACAGATATAATAATAATGTTAACAAACTACCCTTTTTTAAATGTGAAAGTATTATCTGTTGGGTTGAAGCTCAAGTTTAAATGCAAAATGAAAGTAGAAACGAAAGATGGAGCATCCACTATAGAAGCCACACACGAAAATTCGATATTTAACTTCGGGGAAATCTTAAAAATTTATAATAAGCAAGATATCGTCGAGTTGATCCTCATCCTTACGACTGATAAAGGGTCACACTATAATGGAGGAGTTGTCAAAATTATTTTGTCTTAGATTGAAAAATCTTATGGTTCTCCTATACGGTTACCCATTTCGAAGTGCATTGATAAGTAGGCATGGTGTTAGTTACAAGTAATTAAAAATGAGACGAAAAAAAGTAGTCAATAAGAGTTGAATTTTTAATTTAATCGTTAAAATATACAAAACTAGTACCTTTTCAAACCTGACTAAACAAAACTGAAAAAAAATTCAAATCTAGTTTTAGAATCAAATCTCGCAGAAACTCAGTCTGAACATTGCTTTATATCTAAAGCTATTCCCTTCCAAAATCAAATGTTTGAGAATAAATTTAACAATAATACTTTTCATAATTCAAAAAAATAAACATTTGGTTAATACTCGCAAATAAAAACTAGTAGACCTAAATACCTTCGTTAGAGCCCTCAAAATTATATTAGACGAATCGCCTACAGCCCCGATTTGATTTAATACAAATAAAAGACAATTTAGGCTTAAGATGTAGCAGAATTCTCAGCGATAAGAATGAAAAAATTATAAGAAAGACTTGTTAAAGAAGGTAAAAGACTGCAGGAAGAACAAGAACAAAGAAAAATCCTATAAAATTCTGAACAATCATGTAAATTAAAAATTATCACGCTTCAGAATGCAAAGGCGTAGCTTTAAAGATAACTGGAAAAGAGATAAGTTGAAATAAAAGATTTATCATCATAAAGAGTAAAATTTAAATAGACTTAAAAGAAGTTATTACAGTCTAAGTAATAATTGCGAAAAATAAAAACCTAGAGTGAACAATTAAGCAAAAAATTGCAAAAGTCAGAATAATAAAACCGTGAATTTAAAAGTTTAGCTTCGTAATAAAAATCAATATATGAGTAAGAAATATCATGTTTGAAAACATAACTTGGAAATTATCATAGAGAAGAAATGAAAATCAAATAAAACTATTTCATATAGAAAAATACATAAAAATAATTGATAAATACCAATAAACAACTCAATGAACTTTCATCCTAATTGTAAAGACTCAAAAAGAAGAGAATCTAAGATCAATATTCATGGAGATAAAAGCATAATGAGGCTGAAAAAATGATATAAAATCTAAAAAAATAGATCAAAAAAGAGAAAGAATTAAACCAACAAGAGAAGAGCTAGCTTGAAACACAAAATTCGATACTATTAGCATAAATAAGCAAAAATAATAGCGATTTGGAAAAATAAATGATAAACAATTATAAAATTCAAATAGAAAGGAGATCGCTCGAGAGCTAAAAGTAAGTGATATCTACAAAAGTTATCTAAATTAAAAAATAAAACTAAAGGCAACAGTTGGCACAGAAATAGTTATTACAAGAAAGAGCTTAAATTCTATAGTAAAATTCAAAAATGAAAAGAAAAATTTAAAATTTGTTCAACGATTTAAAAACATTGTAAAAATCTAAAAAGGCTGAAAGCTAAAGAATGAGTAGAGAGTTAATTAATCTTAATTAAAGATGTAGACAAGCATAGAATAAAACAGAAGAAATGGAAAATTAAATGAGAAAACTAAAATCAGTTTCAGAAAAGTCTCAAAGAAACGAAGCGAACCTTCAGAAGTAAAACTCATTACTGTAATAAATGTAAAAACAGCTGAAAAGCAAGTTATCAAAAAAGTAATTGGAGTTATTAAAAATCAAATAAGACTTCGAGTAGCTTTTAAAAAACAATACTTTTAAAAATGAAAATGCAAAGCAACAAAATATGATTGAATGTGGGCTGTATTCAAAGTAGTAGCTTGGAGAACATCTCTAAAACCAAAAACTTTTGGGTGTATATGAGACACAGGTAAAATACTTGTAGCTTTAAATTGAGAATCAAAAAACAGAAAATAGATAATTAAAAAATCAGATAAAAACATTGAGAGAAACATTGAGAGAAACAAACTAAAAGTACAACATTCAAGAACATGAATGGCTTTAGTTACGAAAATTATGGGAGATTTAAAAATAGCAATTAAATTCAGCTTTATCAAATTTTCAAAAATAGCAAAAAGATATCATTCGAAAAAATAATGAAGAATAGTACAAAGTGAGTATTGCTATGGAGCACATTTAAAAATAAAAGAAAAATAATAGACTTACAACACAGAGAATAAATGAAGTATAAACTAATATGAGGAAAATTTAAGACTAAAAGGAACTTTTGATTACATAAAATAAAGTTTTACAAAAACAATTACAATCATCTCAGAATTAAATTTTAGTTTTTAAGAGAGAATTAGATTATTATGAAGGGGAGAGAAAAAAATACTTAAAAGCTAACTAAGAATTGGAGTTTGAAATTATAAATGCCAGAGAAGATATTAATCATTTAAAAGAAAAAAAATAAAACTAAACAAAAAAATATGAATAATAAACTAAACGTTTAAGAGACGAGTTCGTTAAGTATGAAAACAGATTAAAAGTAGTTAAAGCATAGTGTGATAAATTTAAGTAATCCTTGAAAAACATCTTAGTTTAGTACCTAATCAATAACAAAAAATAATCAAAACAAAATATTCGGAACCAAGAAATATCATCTTCTATTCAAAAGAAAAGGCAATAGAAATACGGACTCACTTTGACGAATGAGCTGTTGTTCAAACTGGAAGAATATCTGAAAGAAATCATAAAATAAAGCAATGAACTTTAAAGTAAGCTCATATAAACTTAAAAATAGTTAGTATCAGCAAAATAAGAAATTATTTTGAAAACAAACTATTCTCAAAACTCTTAAACCTAACTCCGGATACAGATAGACTCACTTACTTACAGTTTTGAGAAAATGAAGCAGATATATGAATAGAGATAAAAAGAGAGTAGGAAATAGATTGAAGAGAATGAATGGTAACGAAATCGTTTATCACAATAACTTAAAAAAAATAACGAAGTCAAATAGTATCTTTCGGGAAATTTGATTAAAAAATAGTAGCTTTTGATTGAGATACAATAAAGGAGTCAAACATAAAGTAATAAACTTAAAGCTCAGCTGAAATAATCAAGCTAAAAATGTTTATAACTTTCAGAGCAATTTTAACTTGCTCAAAAATATTGTTTTAAGTTAGAGGAGCAGTTGGGAGAATACCGCAATCAATAAGAAAAATGGATCAAATAAAGAGAAGATATGAATAGATAAAGGCAATATTTGACATCTGAACTCTAGTAAAGCAAATCAAAAGTTGACTAACTCTTGAAACTAAAGACATAACTAAAACAGAATTTAATGAGTTACTAAACTCAACTATAGGAGTACAAAATAATAAACTAGCAATACCAAATATAGATTAAGGAAATGTAATAGCACAAAGTAGAAGAGACTAGTCTAGTTAGAAATTTGATGAAAGAAAAAGAAAATCTATTGCATTAGTTCTTAAAAAGTCAAGAAAAAGTCAATCATCTCGAGAGCAGTTAGTTTGAACTAATTAATGAAGTCAAATTTACCAAATAGTTTAATGACAAATTGATGAAGGAGATAGAGGATTTTAAAAGTGTAAATAAAACTATGAGTGTTTAGATGAAAAAAAAATAAGAAAATTTAGCCAAAAAGGATGATATCATAGCTACCCTTGAAGAAAAGAATAGAAGTATAGTTCTTGAGATGAATTAGAAATTGAGAGTAGTTTAACAAAAGCTAATGTAAAATAGTCTGCGTATCACGGAAAAAACTAATTAAATATAGAAAAGTTCTACTTAATTAACTCAAATTCAATAAGAAAATGAAGTGCTAAAAGCCAAATTGAAATAACTCAGTTCGAAGCTTGATTAATGTTAAAAAAGCCTCAGGAGATAACAGGATTCCAATTGTAAAAACGAATTACTTCTGGAGAAAATTAAAAAAAAATTGTTAAAAATGTAATAGGCATCTGCTTAGTTATAAAAAACTGTTTTGTCTCTCCAAAAATAATTGACAAAGTAAAGAGAGAAGATATAAGTTTTGAATAGTTAGATATCATAAAAAGATCTATGTAATTTCCAATTATCGAGTTAAAAATATAAGATTGAGACATAGTTGTCTTAAAGATTGGAATAAAGAGTGTAAATGGAATAAAAGATAGCTTCGCAAGATGCTGCTCTTTTGAAACTTGAGGGAGTTTGTCAATAATATGAGGAAAAGATCATTGAGCATTGTAGACAAATTGAAACAGTAAAGCTTTAGAGTTAAAGCTTATAGCTTGAAAAATAGTCTTAAAGAACAAAATTACTATCCAAAATTAGCCTTATATAATAAGAAAAAGAACAATTACATTTGCAGTTGATAAAAATTTAGTCTTAAACTACAGGTTACAAACAGACAGTGTATAAAATTAAATATCAGTCAAACTCTTAGTAATCCAAAACTCATTAACAAATACTCAACCTTGAAGAAAAGTTACATATCAAAGTTGTTGAAGCTGAAAAATTGAAAAGTTAAAATGAAACATTACTGCAGTTGCAAAAGAAAAATGAAGAAAGATTAAAATCTATGGAGAGAATACTACAGTAATAGCAAGTCAAATTAAAAATGGAGACATAAAATGTCCGTAAAAGTTAACGAAGCTTAAAACTTATAAAATAAGAAATTGTTCAATCTCAATGGAGTTGCTAGCATTAGCTCAGAAAACTAATCAAATCGAGATTAAGATAGATAACCAGAATCTAAAGTGTGGAGCATTAGGGTCAATCAATCTTAAAAGTTTTATAGGATTCCGTAGCCGAAGTATTAAAAAAGTATACGCCTACTTGTAATTGATAATATTGCATTTTTCAATGTGAAGGAATCAAATTAAAGACTGTTGCAAATAAGCAAATTATTTATTACATTTGTTCATAAACTTTATTTTTTAATATATCTTTATAGTTTAATGTCAAATATCAGAAAATCCCAAATACAAACAGTACCTCTGGTACAAGGCAGCCAGTTTTCAAACAATAACCAACTGTATAAACCTCTCAGATAGACTCTACAACATCCTGAAATCATCAGACAGCATGCCAACCTAACTCCTGTTCTCGCCCAAGGATCTCAAGTCAGCAAAGATTATAGGAGATTGAACTAACAAGAATTACAAAACATTGTAACTCTATTCTGATTAAGGAAAGAAACATCTACATTCCAAATGGTGAGTTAGTGCCTACAAATAATTTGGAGTTGGTTAGAGGATAGAAATTTATAGCTGTGGATGCATGCTAAAAAATTACAGGACCTCCTATATC
>Ga0194117_10005426_pt1 | contig 11623 bp, 3 predicted proteins | sample TA2MahsurfametaG_FD_160579 | JGI IMG/M metagenome (GOLD analysis project Ga0194117, IMG submission 160579) | Freshwater microbial communities from Lake Tanganyika, Tanzania - TA2015009 Mahale N1 surface | ecosystem: Environmental > Aquatic > Freshwater > Lake | place: Tanzania: Lake Tanganyika...
ATAAAAATTTTAGTACGACGATTTCTAAATGCTATATAAAATAATTCATACATCCATTAACATCTATATCACTTGTATATATACAATTTTTAGGTAACGTAGTTTTTTTAAAATAATTCATAGGGAACATTTTTTCCTACTTCTTTTTTATCAGCTTAATCCTCTTAATTCCAACGCAGATTAGCTATTTGTTCGCTAATTACAATAATTTTGTAAATCTAACTTCAATTATAAACTTAAAATAAAAATCTAACCAAGAATATTTATATTACATCTCTAGACATCAAATAAAACAAATATTAAATGACAATATCAATCATTGATCCGTATATCTGGCCAAATTTACTTACTTATTCTTTGGTTTTATTTCCTCTTCATCCTCCACTTGAAACATTACAAAACTCACAACTACAGAAACGACATAATATGCATAACTGAGAAAAATGAAGTAGTTGAATTTGCTTATCAACACCAATACTTCAATAATTAAACCCATTACTACAATAATCGACGATACTTTTATTTTTAAAGACTGTATTAAAAGATTATCATAGATTTTTTTCATATAAACTAGCCAGAGCAAATTTGCCATAAACAGAAATAGCTATCCCATAGCCACAAAAACCATAAAAATAGCAAACAGTGCGATTAATTTGGGTGGCTTGGCCAGGTTGATGTATAAATAGAGAAGGAACATGAGATATGCCACGTACAAGTATGAAAAAGTTGACTTTTAGTAACTAATGTAAATGATGTAACTTAGTATGAGTGATTCTTCGAAAGGGAAAGGATATTTTCCAATAGGATTGAAAATACCAAGATAATTATCGATATACTTAAGGATGAGAGCGAACAGCATACCCCATGTTATGGATCTTGATAAACTCATCAATCTGTTAGAATTGGCTTCGTTTTAGATGTAAATCGTGGGTGGTTTATAGCTATAACTCTCATAAAAAATGTAGTAATCATATGTTTCAGATATAATGGCATGGTACTAGTTTTCAGTGGCCATAGAAACTTATTCTGCGACCTAGAATTTGATACTGATATTTTTTTATTTTTATCTTATTTGCTATGTTAACGCTAATACTCCCTTTTACTATCTTTTTATCAGCTAAAGCATATCCTTACATTCCATCTCGACTATCCGATAATTGAAAATTGATAAAACATAGAATTTTTAGGTATTTGACACTCTGGTATATTTGTCAAGCGGAAATGATATGTGCGAATTCTCAAGTTGAGGGCAGATAACGCAGATGGAAGTTTAGGTGCATTTGGTTTAATACTAGAGAGGGATTGGATTTTTGTAGCTATGGAGTAGAGTAAGGAGGATGGAGATGATTGTCCAAAGAATGAGATAGGGTAACTTCATCGATGATTATTATCAAATATTTATCGATCAAAAATATTGAACTATAAACTCCTTATCATTTCTAAAGATATAGGACAAAGAAAATATTGAAATGGTTATTTGAATGAGTAATGGATGATTATTTATTCCAAAGATTAATTTTTCTCAGACTAAAATAGCTATCATCTAGTTCTATCGTGGCTGGAATAGTTATCATCTAAATTTTCACTCTTTAGTTTGAGAGAAATGATATTATTTTTTGGTGGTCTCGATGTTAGAAATATTATATCTATAATCTAAAAATAACTCTTATCCACATTTTTTTCATGTTTAAAACTTAGAATTCTAAATTATCAACAGCAATTATTGATCTGCGTTGCTACAGCTGCAGAGTAATTATTTTACTATTAATTTATACTTGATAACAAATGTAACAAATGGATCTTAATTTTCAGCTCCAATACATCAAACAGTTGATAGATTACGATGATTTTCTAGCTAAAATCGAAACCATCAAAAAATTACACTCTAAAGCTATACTTATTGTGGGTATGAGTAAAAGTGGATCAACTACTGTCTTCAATTGGCTCACCAATAAAAGAATGTAAGGGAGAGGTAATAAGCTCAATTGTTTTTTTTAAAACTTGGATTAAAATAATCCTGCTATCAGAAACACATTCTCTCAAAAAACTATAATTCCTAATATCGAATTTAATTTTACATAAGATGTGAGCTTGATAGATATGGGAAGCTTTCCACCCTTTAGACACTGTATGAATTTAGGTTAAAACATACTGAATATCTTTTGGGCTCTAATCTTTCAGAAAGTCAAGTAATTTAAAATTTTATTGGTCATCAAATAAAATTATTTCCAATAAGCTACACCAATAAGTTTCGTAAGGATCTTTGGATAAGTTATAAAAATGTTTAAACTGGATTCATAAAAATAGTCACCAAACTTTACTATCTAAAAATTGAAGAAGAATTTATCCTTAATGATTACACGTTGTCAGTAAGAAGATTATCATTAGTATTACTTTGATTAAATTATTTATCAATTAAGAGATGTAAGTTTTATTTATTAATTTAAGGTAATAATCGTCTAATTATTATAGCATATTCATAGTTATTCGAGATATTTATCCTTCGCAAAAGCAAAAAATTACAGACCACCCCAAGATAATGAATGTATCATTAAAAGACTGTTGACTCAAGGATAATATGCATCGTACTAAGCTATCTAAATTGTATAATCTATAATTAAAAACCCAAAAACTTAACATTTATACAAAATCATACTTCATAAGAGAACAGAATAAAAATTGTACGAATTATCCACTATCATATAAGCTCTTTTCTAAAGTTTTAAGCCATCCCTGTAAGAAAATATTATAAATATCAAACATAAATCAGGAATTATCCAAGCAGGTAATTTTTTTAAAGCTTTATAAAAATGGTTAAATATCCTACATGCTGATGATAATCATTCAGAATTTGCCTCTTCGCTTATTTTACAATTTAAAACTCTATTGAAACTTAGAGATTTTATGGGAATAAAATCCAAATCACTATTTAAACACTCAAAGGTCTTTAAATTCAGGTTATTTATACAAAACACAATTTAATAAATCTGCATACATTTAGCTGTATTTTTTGACTTCCGTTTTTCGAGTAAAATAATTGAAGCATCTAAAAAACATATCGAAATACTAATTCGACATTATTCAGAAAACTAAGACTATTAACTCCTAGAAGAACTTTTTTCTAAACTATTTAAAAACTGGAATTCAGTATTTGAGAATCGATTTGATTTAAAATGGGAATTGTTAATTATAAAAAAATACTTAATGATGTTGGACAAGCAATTTTTGTCTCTCTAGTGCAAAACTTTATAAGATGTACTTATTTTAAGGTAGCTTTTCTAATCCTACAAATTATCTCTTACTGAAAAAATGTTGAATAATAATTATAAGCAGGAAGAAATATAATTAGATTAGATTAGATTTAGATCATAACTTTGGTTAGCTTTAACTTTACAGCTAAGCACTACCGTTCTATTCGTCTCCTGGAGCCTCAGCCTGTTGGGCAGGCAGAATATGCTAAAGGGAGACTACTTAAACAAGTGAAATATAATTTTTTTTTAACAAAACATAAATTAGGTTATTAGTCCACGAGGCAGACTTAATTTTGAAAGAAGGCTCGAATTTACTTTATGTTTTTAACAAATTAAAATACTGGTATTCTTAAGAATCTTAAAGAAATAAATTATTAAAAAATAAAGTAAAAATGATCCTTTATGCTAACAGCATTTGCTCTAGTATGAAAGATACTAATAGATAATATTCATGAAAATTTATTAAGCAATAATCTAAAAAGATCAATCCCTATCTCACCCTTTGAGTTTATCTCATAGACAAGATATCAATCGATTCTAAGCTTTAAAATAACGAATACATATAATGCAGAATTACAAACATCTCTTGCATCAATTAATTAAACTTTTTCATTTTAAAGACCAAAGAGTAATGTTTAACCTTATGCTTTTAGAGAAGTTGATTGCTCTTGAATAGCTGTATATCAGTTAACCATTTTAAAAAAAGTTAGGCCAGTCCAGCTTTAAGGGATAGATAGATACTATGTTGTCATATTTACTATAAGTCGTGTAATAAGAAGCTCTAGGATTTTAAGGAGAAAATTTAAATAAAGAAATTTCAAAAATTCGAAACTCAAAATGAAATTGCTGTGATTTACAACAAAATAAAAAGTTTTTATAGTTATTATTAAAATTAAACTTTGAAAAATAGTCAAAGTTTAGATAAAAATCATTCCACAAAAGTAAGGTGTCTAACTTTTAAACTTTTATCCAGTTTGGGTGTTATCCTCTTCTCAAATGCTACTTCTTCATTATCCTTCTGAGTTTTGATTTTTTTTTTCTAAGGGTCTTTATGTGTTTGTGTTTTGCATCTTTAGATTTAATCAATGATATATCTTCCCTCTGAATATTCAGTCCTCTCCAAAGCCATATACTATTTTATAAATGATATTTTTTTTGCCTTCTCCCCATAGATCAACATTTCTCTCTGATTATCCTCATTAAACTTCTATAGAAAGTCATCTGTACTCTAATTTAAACTCTCCATAATGTTTCTTTACTTTCGCGAAAAATCTTTATATCTTTTACTGGATCGTTTTAAGAGAATATTTTTGAATCGATTGCCATGACAATCCCGTGCTTAATGTGATTTCTTAAGTTCCCCCTTTAATATCTACTCATGGTTTATTTTCTGGGAAGCCAAAGATCTCTCTGCATTCACTGATGAAAATTTATAAGTAACAAGACCTGATACTGAGATTCTGGATTAAATTTAGATTACCTTTGGTTAAGCAAATCTACTTCTTATTGTTGGACTTTGGGTTCACTTTAAAGATTGTAGCGATTGCTTTATTTTTTCATCGATAAGGTTATTGGACGCGTCTTCAACCCTTTCTGAATCTATTTAACTATCTAAACACTAGCATACTTTTGGCTGAATCGAGAGACGAATGGCAATTATTTCTGGGAAGATTATTATCAAATTTGAACTCATGAGATGCATAGGGTAATGGCTTGGCATACAAAGTTATTTACTTATCAAATTTGCCTATCTCATGCTTGATCGTTTTTATTTTTCCTACATAAAACAAGCAGTACCTCGATAGATTATCTCTTTTATTAGAGATCTTGACAGAAACTATTTTTAGGTCAGAGAACTAGGCTTATCTTCATCTTCATTCAAATTTAAAGTCTTGTTTCCAGATAAGTTGTTTATGAAAGTTGGCTGGATGCGTTTAGGTGGAGAGTTGGGTTCAGTTTCAAGATAGCCCATATTTTTCTTAGAACTTGACATATAAAATTATTAATAATCTCTACCATATTAGCTCAACAGCAAAGCAACAAACTAATAGTTGTATATTAAAAGAACAAAATATTTTTTTACCTGGATCATAAAAAATAAAGATTATTTATATAATGTTGCCATTAACAGATGTTTTAGTATTCATTATCATTATTTTATATTTAATATAATTCACCACAACTCCACATGGTAAGCGTTCTCTTATTTAGGGATATACTAAGTTCGTAGAAGTCGGTCGAGTCGCCAGAATTAATTACGGATCTGATACCGGAAAACTCGCTACCATTGTTGATATTCTCAACGACAAGAGAGTTTTGATTGATGGATAAGGCATTAGCAGACAAGTCATCCCCGTCAGAAGACTCCAACTCACCAAACACATCGTTAAGGTCCTCAGAGGTACTAAAACAGGCAAAGTCAAATCCATTCTTAAAAAAGAAGGTGTTGACCAAAAGTTTGCCCAGAGCAGTTTGGGAAAAGCTTATGCAAGTCAAGCTAGAAGAGAATCCTTGACAGATTTCGAGAGATATAAAGTGTTAGTCCTCAGAAGAAAGCTCGCAAAACTCACCAGAACCAATCCCAATAAAAAGAAATGATTCAACTATATTTAAAATACTCAAATCTTTAACTCTAAAAGTTTTAAGGACATCTTTTTAAAAGATGGAGGCTGAAAGATACATTTTAATCTTTATTATTGAAACATTAACATTTTCGTATGTTGTCCTCAAGTAATTTTGGACTGTCTAGACAACGCCTGTGTTTTTGGTGGAACTCTTTTGAACTTCAGTTGAAAAAAAGTAAGACTTTTTGGATAAGATTTTTCCACATTGATTATGATCTTTATCAATTAATAAACTTTGATAATTTCTGGTCTTCCAGCATATTATAAATGACAAACACCTTACCTAATCCTCATTATTTAATAATCCAATAATAAGATATCATGAAAGGATTTTCTTATGATGTTTCTGATTATAAGTTTAATAATAAAATGGAAATCCTACAACCTTCAAGAACTTAAAATATCGAAAACAACCCATACTAAATCTATACAACTTTACAAGTAGAGGGTGTTCAAGTCAGAACAGCCATGAGATAGTTTGAAGAGAACAACGCTTTAGTACTGTATATCTGGGGGTTGTCGTGTATCCTCGGAGTCACCATACCACTTGCGCTCGTCCAAACCAATCTTTAAATTGGAGTAAACTTATTATGACTTAGCTTTTTCCTTTTTTCATTGGAACTGGAGCAGGTTTTATACTCCTAAATGTATTAATCTTATGCTATCGAAATTATTACTCAAATTTATTTATATTCTGGTCTATCTTAACGAATACAACCCTAATTACTCTTGGAGTTCAACTGGCTTTAGAATTACCCATTTCAGGCATTATATTGTCTGTTTATTGTATCTATTTTTTTATTGAGGCGCAATCTAATTGATGGCAACACTAATATTAACCCAAGATAGGACAATACCCATCATAAAAATACTTGTATACTTTCAGCTTGTTGTTATCGGATATAAACTTGATAAGATAGTCGAATTAGATTGGGAACAAATATTAACAGGATTTACGATTATTCTAGCTTTTATAACAATACTCGCCTTGCTCTTGATAGTGTACTCTTTATGTGGAGGTTTATTCAGCAGAAATAATACATTTTTTGTTATACGTAAAAAAGGAGCCATTTTTGGCTACTTTAATCTCTTATGTCTTGGCTGCTTAGTAGGAACTACTATCTGGAATACATATATGGGTACCAATTATTCTTATATTCTTCTTGGAAGTACTCTTTTCAGCTGGAGTACAATTATTTACACTTTTCCTAATCTAACTGCAATAACTCTCTGCTTTTGTACAATTTAGACTCTCAAATAAAAGCAGGTCCCAAAATTATAAAAAATGGAGAAAAACTCAATCTAATCATTGTTTCGGGCTTCCAGTAATTGGCTAGTCCCCTATTAAAACATATTGAACCCAGATGAGTATCAACAGCCCTAATAATGCGTGGCTTGCATGTCAACGATAGCTAATGCCACTTGGATGCCGTGTGGTCATTGTATATTATGCTTTGAATGTGCTGAAAATTTTATAAAAGTAAATGTACGGTGTGCTCTTTGTAAGCAGCAACCTTCACATATTCTGAAAATAGACTAATAGTTTAGTTAGCTCAGTGATAAGATATTATCAAAAAATATGGCAACTGTCATTGAAAGCTATGAAGTAAGATAATGATTAATATTGAGTTTTTGTATCTTCCAGCTGCTTTTTTTGTTATTTTTTAAACTATCAATACAAAAATTATTTAACCGCTGAGAATAAATATCACTCTTAAAAGTTATCGATTGAAAATTATAAGTAATTTAAGTAAGGATGAAATATGAAAATAAGATTAAGCTACACTCTCTATAAATTTTTGATAAGAATGACACCTTCTCACAGAAATCTTTACATTTACTATCTCTTTTCATTTTAAATCATACAACTAATTTTCATCAGGTTAAAAATGATCTAAGTCAGAAAATATATAGCGAAAGCATAAAATAAAAGAAAAAAATTCAAAATAGGCTGAAAATTCATCAATATCACCAATATACTCCTTTAAACTCTTTAACTTTTCATCAACAGCTTTATTTTAACTCCCTTCAGTAATTCCAATTTATAATTAAAAATGTACAAAAGATACGTTGTTCTATTATTGATCCTTCTTGCTGCTTCAGTTGAGGCCAGGCGAAGATGCAAACCTCATGCTCCTTACACCTTGAACGCCCTCGCACTCTCCTGGGCTGGAGATTTTTGCTCCGTAGAATGAAGATGTACTAGAGACTACCAAAACTGGGACGGGTAAGATCTTTATAACTTAGAAAATCATTCGGAATCCACGGACTCTGGCCTTCTTATAACTCAAAGGATCTCAGTTGTGTCCTCATGGGTAGGAAACCTGATCCTTTCTGCAAATACGACTATGACTTCAATATGAACTCCATCTCCGATCTCAAGTCAGAACTTGAAACTTACTGGCCTCAATGGGGTGTCAATAACTATGACTCTTTCTGGGAGAATGAATGGAACAAACACGGAGTCTGCTACATGAAATTCCTTAAGGATGAGTTCAGTAACAAATACACTGAAGATGAAATCTTCAGAGCTTACTTCTAAGTATCCCTTAAATTGGCCAAAAAACACAACAAAGTTTCCAAATTCCAATTCAACTCTAAGGAAGAACTTGCTCGTGATCTTAAAATCGCCAACCCCGATCACTTCTATGTCGCCTGCAGGAGAGGATTTATTTTTGAAATCCGTCTTTGCTACACTCTTACTGCTCCCGTGCAAGAGCAACTTACAAATTGCTATGACAAAGACTTCGCAAGTGAAGAGAGAAGTTGCGAATATCCTTTGAGACTAAAAGAAAAGGACGTAGAGTATTGATTGAACTTTAATCAAAGTTTATTAATTTCGAAGCTAAATTAGACTCGTTATTTATCATTGACACATTTATCTGAATTTAAATCTTTTGATGAATTTATTAAAAAGTAGGGTTATTTCTTCGAAATTGATTATCATAATGGTTGTTTGTGTTTGATATATTTTATTGATTTTAAGTATATAGTTAATTAACTTTAAATTAGATTAGAAGGGAACTTCTTAATAAGATAGATAAACACAAAATCAATAAGATCTAAATGTTCGGATACGGATTATCTACCAATAATGGAATTTTAAAAAAATTAACAAAATTGTTTCTCTTCTTTTAAGAAACTCTTTCTCCTCATTTTGTCTAAAAATCAAGCTCTAAAAAATAACATTTTTTCAGAGTTAAATACACAGCTAAGACCTCATCTAAATGCACTTATAATAATATTTCAAAGATACTAAGCTAACGATTAATTTTTTCCATCTTTTCATATAAAAATACAAAAAATCCTGTTTTAATAAAGTTTTTTAATAAAGATATCATTTAAGTGTTCAAAGGTCAAAGAGTATAAACATGATGGTAGAATAATATTTTATACTCCATTTTCTATGATTGTTATAAAATTCTTTAATGTATAGAAGAGAATCTTATACTTCACCTTCATCCAAAAGTCAAAGAATCTCATTAGAATCAAACAATTCTTCATACTTGCCTAAAATTACTATGAATCAAAATGATACAAGTGCTGAATAGAGTTGTCCACTAAATATCAATTTATCATCGGGCAGAGAGATGACCTTTGGCAATTAGATCAGCAATATCTAAAGAATTCAAGCTCTGAAATTTACTTTTAATAACATTCGATAGCAATTTTCCTCAACGATAAATTTTTCGGCAAGGACATTCGGATAGACTCGACTAGAATAGCCTCCCTCACTAAATTCTAAACGAAAAAAATAGTTGGTGGAGATAAAGATGAAAGATTTGTTGCTTGAGAATCATTCATAATGGCAACAAAAAGGTGGTGGATTTTGGTGCTGTTTCTGATTATCAATCAAATCGGATTTATTCCATCTAATATTACATACAGATTGATATCACATTTTCGTGATTTTTTGATATTATCAAGACAAATTTTAATTTTCTACGTATCAACAAAGGGCTTTCATGATTATTTTGTTACTTTATTAACCTAACTATGATATCATCATGATTAGAATTAGAGGCCTAATGGGATTTAATATTCGCTTCGATTGAAATAGATTTAAGAAAGGTCTCCTTATTATAGTCAGCAATAAAGCTATGCAAACTAATTATTTCTGCTTAATCGATCTGCCTTCCTTTGGTTGCTATATATCTTTAGATAGAATAGATAGAAATACGAAATCTTAAAAAAGAAACATATCAAAATAAATCAATTTGCTTTGCTTTTGATTATCATACTTGATAGTTGAGTTCAAGTTCATATCATTTTACTTAATATTTTCCAAGTTTGATAAAATTAGATTTCCATGTCTCAACACAAATTTATTTGACCGCCCAATTTATTAAACTCAATAACAATGGATTCGAAAAATGAAGTTTATCTATAAAAAAATTATGAATAATTTTACCTTATTTTTTCAGCAGTCATTTCAGGACTCTGATTCCAATACTACTTTGACATCCTCTCTTCAAATTTTTAATTATTTTATATTTTTAGTTTCTAAAAATTAGATTCCTTCAAAGCCCTAACTTTAAAAGGTTGTAGAAAATTAATATAAATTACAGAATATTGAAATCATGGATCCTTGGGCTCATTTTCTGCAATTTAAAGAGCTTCCTGAATCATCTAAGCAACTTATCTAGCCTTTTGCCAGCAACCAGTCAAGGAAAGCAGAATATGGTTCTGGAATTAATTGAATTCGGGTTTGTGTACATTTATGATGGCGAGTACTGCTCCGTAAAATAGTTCTTAAGCTTGGAACTAACAAGCCAGAGGTCTCATCATCGCCAATTATAAGTACTTTGGAAGGGCTTTCTTAAAACTGGGAAAGAAAGGGAACTTCTCCATAAAGATGTTTAGATAGTCACTCGGACTTGTATATCTGAGCACAAAAGAAACCGCTCTCATTACTTTCGCTTCAAGACATAAGAAAGTTGCTTTTGATAGTCTAATATTAGCACTAACTAGCAAAGCCTCAAGAGTTAGCTGTTAAGAAAGCTCTCTCCCTTAATTGAACTTTATAATGAGAAGTATACTTTGATAGCCAGAGCGAGGGCAGCTAAAGCTAAAGCTATATTTTGGTCGTAAGGGATAACCTCAGGTTCAAGAACAGCAGCATCAAAAAAGGTTCTCGCAAGGAACTTTGTGGAGCAGCTGAGTCCTAGATACTCTGAATTCTAAATAATCTCTAAAAAAGTAAGAAAAATGATGGTAATTCCATCAATAAAAATAAGATTTACCTCAAAGATCCATTAGATAAGATTTTCATAATCCTATATATTGAGGCGTTGCAGAACAAATCTAAGTGGGATGATAGTCTATATAATGCATTAATGTACCCTTTATCCTCTTCTATTCTCAGCTTATTGCTCCACAATCTGCTAAGTCAACATATTAATTATAATACAAATCATGTTTTGAATATAAATAATCCCTTGCCTAAAATGATAAATAAACGATTATTGGTACTCACCAAAACCAGTTCTTGCACAATCTTCAGTCAACACTCCTAAATCATATTGTTTTATCTTATCCATATTTTTTTTTGATGCCGTTCAAGCCTTCTTAACTTGAATCTTTGAGGTATGCGAAGACAGCTGAAAGCGAAAACTCGAAAAATCTTGTTTGAATGGAAGGAATAAGTTTTTCTAACAGCTATTTCATATTTTACATGATCCTTTATCATCCATACAAATAAGTAATATCCTTCGACTTCATTATTAAGCTGGAGATTTCAGTGCTCGT
>Ga0194117_10005428_pt1 | contig 11621 bp, 16 predicted proteins | sample TA2MahsurfametaG_FD_160579 | JGI IMG/M metagenome (GOLD analysis project Ga0194117, IMG submission 160579) | Freshwater microbial communities from Lake Tanganyika, Tanzania - TA2015009 Mahale N1 surface | ecosystem: Environmental > Aquatic > Freshwater > Lake | place: Tanzania: Lake Tanganyika...
ATTGCTCGCAACCCAAAAACAATCAAGAAAAAAGACAGTTACGCAGGTGGATACTTACTTGACCCTATACCAGGATTATATTCAGATGTAAGTGACCTTGACTTTACCTCACTATATCCTTCAATTATCAAATCATTGAATTTGGGCATTGAAACATTAATGGGTAGAATTGTAACCAAAAATAATTACGAACAATATAATTCACTTGAACAACTTAAACAACGTGACCCAGAGGAAAAAATTCATATACAAAAACTAAACAAATACTCATATCAACTTAAAGATGCTACTATATCAATAGGTGCTTTAATTAAGTTAATTGAGGATAATGAATGGACGATTTCGGCTAGTGGAGCATTTTTTACCACAGATAAAAAGAGTATTGCTTGTGAGGTACTAGAGGATTGGTTTGATAAACGAGAACACTATAGAGCACTTAAGAAAAAAGCAGGTAAAGCAGAAGATTGGGCAAATTATAAGTTATATGACTTGTACCAAATGGCATTCAAGATCTTACAAAACGCTTTATATGGTACGTATGCAATTAATTCTTGGCGTTTTACAGATGGATTTAAAATATGTTCTGCAGCTATAACCAATTCAGGCCAGAGATTAACTCGTGAAAGTATTTCTTATGTAAACCAATACATTTCAGATCAACTTGAAATTGATCCACGTAAATTTGTTATTGCCTCAGATACTGATTCACTTTATATGGAATTAACGGATTTGCTTAAAAAACGTAACCCTGATTTAAATTACGAGGATCGTGAAGAAAAAATTAATCGATTGCTTATATTAACAGAGGAACTCCAAACTGTAGCAAATGCTAACCTAAACAATATTACGCGAGATTTATTTAATATGAATGGTAAACACCACTTTGTATTAAAGCAAGAGGTAATCGCTGAAAAAGCATATTGGTCTGGTAAACGCCGTTATGCAATGTACATTGTAAACAAAGAAGGTGTACCAATTGAGGAACTTGAAATGAAAGGGTTAGACATTATGAAATCAAATTTCCCACCTTACTTTAGAAACTTTGGAGAAGAACTAATTAAATCTATCCTGTTTAGTAAGCCAAAAGAGGAAATAGATAAATTTGTAATGGAATTCAAAAATTCAATTCAAACCATAGAATGGATTAAATTGCTTAAACCAACGGGACTAAAGAAAATGGGTGAATATATTGAGCGTAAACCTATGCCTGGTGAATTGTTTTCCAAATTAAAATTAAAATGCCCAGTCAATACAAAAGCAGCTATAATTTACAATGACTTTTTGCGACATAAAAATTTAACTGTAAAATATCCTGAATTTACAATTGGAGATAAAATGTATATTGCAATTTTAAAACCAAACCCATACCAAATAGAGGTAATGGGATATAACGGGTACAATGATCCACCTGAAATTACTGAATTGATTAACAAGTATATTGATCGTGATGGTTTGTTTGATAGTGTAATCAGAAATAAATTAGAAGGTGTATACAATGATATTGGATGGGTGCTCAATTTGAATCCATTTAAAGCTAAATTCTTTAACTTTTCATAATATGTATAAATAAAAATAAAATGACAAAAGAACAATTACGTATGCAAATGTTAGCTGGTATTATTACTGAAAGCCAATATAAAGCAAAATTGCTTAATGAACTTCAATATTTCCATAATGGTGCTGAGATGAATCAAACTATTAATTATGATAATAGTGATATAACTGATGATTTAGAGGCTCTAGGTCAAGGATCCATGGACGGACAAGATTTCACCCCAGGTAAAACTTATAATATTGGAGGACAAAAATATAAAATAGAAGCTCAAGGTGATGAATTTAAACTTGTATCAACCGAAGCATTAAATGAAGATAATTCTGATATTTTAGATAAATATTTTAATGGTCGTGATTTAATGCAATATACAGGGGTAACTTCTTTTGAAACTTGTGATGAAGATGATTGGGATAAAGTAAAAGATTATGTTGAAAAAGACAAAGAAAGATTCTTAGAACAAAATCCAGGAGTAACAGAAGCTGAATTTAATGAGTATATGGAAAATTGGATAAATAATATAGAAGAAACAAGGGAAATGGAAAATATGAATCAACAAGATAGGAATTTTTAATAAAATAAAATAAAATGAAAAAACAACAATTATCCGAAGAATTTAAAAGAATGCAAAAATTAGCAGGAATTATTATTGAAGCTGTAGAAGTACCAACTTGGTTAAAGGGTAAATTAGAAGATGTACATGTTAAACCAGGTCAAGGTTCAATTTTTTCAAAACCTATTGATACCGTACTAAAATTAGCTCAAGATGCTCTAGATAAAGAAAAAAACATAGACCAAATAGCCAACAGTACAGGAACATTAACAGTTAAATCCCCAGGTATAGGATATAATCTAGTTTTACCTATGGATCAAGCTAAAAAACTTCCTGGAGCTAAAGAAGGAGAAGTAGAAAAAGTTGAAGGACCTAATAAAATAAAAGTTCCATCCATTACCACTACAGCTCCATTAACCCAATTTAAATCAGATGAATTAACAGTTATTGTTCGTCCTAAAAAAGATGAAGCAGGAACAGTAATTCCAAATGAATATATTGTATTATCTGCTTTTCCTGGGGATCCTAGTATTCCTAGAGCATCAGAATGGGGTGGTAAATATGCTGTAATTATTCCTAATTAAATAAAATAAAATAAAATGAACAAAGAAACACTTAGAATGCAAATGTTGGCTGGTATAATTACAGAAAGTCAATATAAAAAAAAATTAAATGAAAGTAAATTTGGTGAATTTTTTAAAAATATTTTTTCTTCAAAAGCTGATAAAGAAGATCCTGAAGAACAAAAACTAGCACAGGCTGCTCAACAAGCTGCCGAAGCTGCAGCTCAAAAAGCATCAGATGAGGAAGTTACTAAATTAGAAGGTTTATTAAGTGATCCTGAATTTAAAAAAGAAGTAAACGCATACGCAGATAAGTTATTTAATGACGCTGAGGGTATATCCATGATGTCACATGGAGATAGAGGTTACGCTGATGATGTCTACTCTGATGGTATGAAAGAGTATTTTAGAAAAAAAGGAATTAATCCTAGTATTATAAAAAATTTTATAACCACTTTACATGCAGCTATGAAGTAATCATTTAAATAAACTCTTATAGAAAAGCTTGCCTACCAGCAGGCTTTTTCTTATCTTTAACATATGGTAAATAAATTAGTTTTACAATCAGTCATAAACAAATACTACTTGGGCGAAAACGAATCCGTCAAGTGGAAAATCAAAGACAAAACACTTACAGTTGACTTTATGTCTGTAAACAAAGAAGTCATAGGTAAAATTACTCACACAAATTTTGATTTAGAAGACAGTGAATTAGCTATCTTTGACACTAAAAAACTACTTAACCTACTTAGCATTACCTCAGGTGACTTAATGTTTAGTTTAGAAAAAGGTAAATCTGTTTACACTAAAATGCATTTTGCAGACGAATCATTTAATTTAACTTATGCACTTGCAGACCCACTTTTAATTGGAAAAGTAGGTGCAGTAACAGAGCCAGAATGGGATGCCGTTTTGCCTTTAGAAAAAGAACACGTTGACAATTTAGTTAAAGCAAAAAATGCTCTAACTGGGGTTGGCTCAATGACTATCAAAATTGATGTTGATTTAAATGGAGATAACATGTGTGTATTTACATTTGGAGACGAGCAAGGCCACAACAACAAAATCACTTACCAACTATATGGTAAAATTAAACCAGACAATGTTGAAATTCCATTCAACTCCGATATGTTTAGAAACATACTCAAAGAAAATAAAGATTTAGATTCAGGATTTATCCACTTGAGCTATCAAGGTTTAATGAAACTTGAATTCAAATCAGAGGATACAAAGTGCGAATATTATATGGTAAGACGTGAAGAGTCTGCGTTCTGATAATATGTATTAATGTATGGGAGATATAAGATTGTTGAGTTTGTTAAATGAGGTTTTGAATGAAGTAGGTGATCTACAACATATTGAGCCATCTCCATTTGAAAAAATAACTGATTCTTTGTATATGTTTTGGGCTAATATAAATGGAGAGGAAATTAGTGCTGCAGTAAGATTTCAACCCTTAAGTAAACATGTTACCGTAGAAGAATTAGAGGTAACATCTCAAATATTTAAAGATAATTTTAATGGAGATTTATCTACCATATTTAATGTAGGATATGAGATAGGAGGAAAAACATCCCAATATCAAAAATCTAACATAAAAGATTTTTATGTTATAATGAAAACAGTAGTTGAAGTTATAAAAGATTTTATCAAAACAAATCAACCATTTGGAATTGTATTCTTTGAAGAAGATAAATCAGGTGGGATTGGAATTGATAAACAAAAAAGAATATTTAATCATGCCATTTCAGTAAATAATTTACCCCCAAACTACAGAATGGAAGAAGGGAAAATTGGAGAGGTTGAAATGACCATTATTTATAAAAATAAAGTATAAATAGCTTGTCTATTTAAAATAGTTTTCGTATATTATAGTTATAAATTTAAATTTAGTTATGCAAGAAACAAAACGCAGAGGACGTCCTGCTCGGGACGAAAATGACACACAGTCAAACTTATGTACAATTAAGGATCCTTCAATGGAACCATTTTACATTGTAAAAGATTCAACAAATTTTACAGTAATAGAAAAATCTATTGCTACACGAGGATTTGGTGGTAAACAAGCATCTGGAAAAGAAACTGAAAAAGTAGTAGGATATTACAGTAGCTTTAAAAATGCCTTAAATCGTGTTGCAAAAGAAAAATTCTATGAAAATCAAGTAGAATACAATTCAATTCAAGAATATATTACTACTTGGAATGTAGTTAAGGAAGGAATGGAAACAATATTAAACAAAGTAGAGTTATGAGTAAATTAGAAGCATTATTTGATGCGGTTATAGTTAAACCGCTTGAGCTAGAAGAAACAATGTACGGCTCAATTTTTGTACCTGACGCAGGTAAAGATAGAAACGAGCAAGGTGAAATTGTAGCAGTTGGACCTGGTAGAACAGTTGCTGGAGTTGGGTTTATCCCATGTGATGTTAAAGTAGGAGATATAGTAATTTTGCCTACAATGGGGTTTTCAAAACTCCAATTTAACGGAGAAGAATTCTATATAGGTAGAGAAAATGAAATTTTAGCTAAAATAAACAAAGAAGACAATGAGTAAGAAAATAGAATTTGGAGCAGAAGCTCGTAAAAAACTAGTTAAAGGTATTGATACTTTAGCAGATGCAGTAGTAGCAACATTGGGGCCAAATGGTAGAAACGTTGTATATGTTGAAAATGGAATGGTTGTTTCTACTAAAGATGGTGTTTCAGTTGCAAAAACAATTTCAGAATTGGAAGATCCAATTGAAAATTTAGGAGCACAGTTAGTAAAACAAGCCGCTATTAAAACAGCTGACCACGCAGGAGATGGTACAACAACCTCAACCCTATTAGCACGTGAATTGGTTAAAGGTGGTTTAACTAAATTAAACGAGGGAGCAAATGCAGTTGAAATTAAAAGAGGAGTAGACGCTGGAGTAAAAGAAGTACTTGCTACACTAAAACAAAATTCAGAAAAAATTTCATCTGAAGAGCAACTTGAACAAATTGCAACCATTTCAGCAAACAATGACCCTGAAGTAGGTAAATTAATTGCTCGCGCTATGGAAAAAGTAGGACGTGAAGGTGTAGTTTACATTGAAGAATCTAAAACAGACGAAACATATTTAGAGGTAGTAGAGGGTATGCAATTTGACCGTGGTTATAAATCGCCTTACTTTGTTACCAATAACAACAATATGTCAGCATTGCTTCAAGATGCTTATGTTTTGTTAGCAGATTATCGTTTTACTCAAGTAAAAGAATTGCTTCCAATTTTAGAAGGTGTATCGCAAAAAGGAAAATCATTGCTTATTGTTGCAGAAGATATAGATGGAGAGGCTTTAGCTACACTTATTGTAAACAAAATGAGAGGTACACTTAAAGTTGCAGCTGTTAAAGCACCTGACTTTGGTGAACGTAGAAAGTTAATTTTAGAAGATATTGCTATTTTAACTGGTGGAACAGTATTTGACAAAGACAAAGGTATGAAACTAGACAAATTCAATTGGGAATGGTTTGGTGAAGCTAAAACAGTTACTGTAACAAAAGAAAAAACCACTATTATTGATGGGAATGGAACAGCAGAAGCAATTACTGCTAGAGCAGAAGAGCTACAAGCACAAATTGAAAAAGCACAAACACCATTTGAAGTTGAAAAACTACAAGAACGTTTATCTAAATTTGTAGGTGGAGTTGCTTTGGTCCATGTAGGTGGAAGTACAGAAACTGAAATGAAAGAGAAAAAAGACCGCGTTGATGATGCTCTACATGCAACACAATGTGCCCTAGAAGATGGTATTGTACCAGGTGGTGGTTCAGCTCTATTATATGCTCGTGAAGGTATTACTTGCTCTAAAAAAGACTCAGATGATTTTAATTATGGTAAACGTTTAGTTTACAAAGCATGTGGTAAACCATTTGAGGTTATTTTAGCAAATGCTGGATATGCTGAAAGTGATATGTACCCAATTAACATGCAAATTGGAAAATCAGAAGGTACTTGGAGTGGATACAACATCAAAACAGAAACTATCGTTGATATGAAAGAGGCTGGTATTATAGATCCACAAAAAGTAACTAAAAACGCATTGTTGAATGCGGCTTCAATTGCTGGAACTATCCTATTAACAGAATGTGTTGTTGTAGACAAACCAGAAGACAAAAAGCAAGAACAACCAATGTATGATCCTTCAATGATGATGTAATGCAGGTAGAAACAGTAGAATATAATGAACTTATCGCAACACGAGTGCCTCCTGGAGATTCCTGGACACTCGTGGGAGATAAAAGTAAAGTAATTCACAAATCACTTACGGATGCTTTAGAGGCATGGTTTGAAAAAAATCAAGAAAAAGCAGAATTTCGTTTAGCTCCTTTAGATAGTAAACTTTATGTTATACGAAGCCAAGAGAAAGAAATTCAACCCGAGCCAGTTAAACGCTTTAACATTTACGGAGATCCAGAGTAACGGGTCTCCTTTTTTACATATTTATAATTAAAATATAGACATGAATGATATCCATTTAAAAAAATTAATTAAAGAGGAAATTAAAAAATTATTGAATGAAAATTCTAATCCTTTAATGCCTTTTATAAAAGATGTTCCTCTAAGTGGAGAATCTATGAAAGATTTTCTTGAAATTGCCCGAACGTTAGAAATTTCACAGTTGCAAGAAATAATCCCCCATATGGAATCTAAAAGAAAATTCTACTCAGCTGGTACAAAAATGAAAACAATGGTTGGGATATATAATAGAAAAAGGGATATGTTAAAAAATTTTATTGATCTTACTAAATCCTTGATCTCTACTAAGCAAAAAGAAATTAAATAAATGAAATTAACAGATATTTTACGTGAAATTGAAGGTGAAGAAGATGGAATGAACCAATTGAAAGTTCGTTACGATCTTGCTATTCAACCCGAAGATTTAGATGCTGCTTTAGATGCTTTAAACGATACTAAAAACTATGGCATTTATGCTCAAAACATGCGAGACCCACAAGCTATCATAAAAGCATTTGGCCCTTCCATCCCAGCACAAAAAGCAGGAGCTGCTTGGAAAGATTGGGATTCTCGTTCGGAAGATGAAAAAGCATTTAAGCTAATTGATATTAAAAATAGAGTACCTGAAGCATGGGAAAAAGCCCAAGCAGAAGCAGAAGCAGGCTATGAAAAATGGCAAGCAGAAGGAAATGATGGTAGCTTAAACGACTATTTATTTTCCCTTTCAGGTAAAGAACTTCCAAAAGACATTATTGGAAAATACGGAGCCAATTACTACCCAATGAAAACCCCAGACAACTTAAAAAAATATGGTGGTAAATTAGAACAAGACGTTCACTATGTAGTAAAAGGTGATAAAATTGTTTTCCCTTCAACTCTAGAAAACCCATACAAAACAAAACCATACTTGTCTAAAGTATTGAAAACAATCATGGACAATGCAGGAGTTGGTTTTGAATTGATTGATGTTGAACAAGATGCTGAAACACCAGTAGCAGTTCAAAAGCCTGAAAAAGAAGTTATTCCACCTTTATCCTATACAGCTGATTCAAGAGACAAAGTTGAAAAAGCAAGAAGCATATTCCAAAAAGAAATTGGTGAAGTTCCAACTGTAAAATATGAAATTGAAGCTGTTGAAACACCTGAGGGGAGAAAATATAAACTTACAGTGACAGGATTCCAGAACAAAGATCAACGTGCAAAACTTTTTACAAGAAAAACAACGTTAAAAGAAGAACAAGAATTTGATTTAGAAAAATATCAAATGCTTAGACGAGCAGGAATAATTAAGTAATTTAATATATTTATAAATAAAATAAAATAAAATAAAATGACACAAGAACAATTACGTATGCAAATGTTGGCTGGTATCATTACAGAGAGCCAATATAAGGAAAAAATGGAGGAAGAAGATAGCTATGGAAGAGTAGGAAAATCATACCCGGCCCCATCAACTCCAGAACCAATAAAACAAATATATCGAGTAATTAGTGATATTTCTCGAAAAAAAATATTTTTAGGAAGACCTATTGAAACTGATAGAAAAGTGGTTTATTTTGATGACAATGATTCTTTTTACAGCCCATTAAAAAAATACACTAAAGAAGGTGGTGAAAGGAATGGATGTTTATCTAGTATAGGAGATACACATCAATACCCTGAACCAATCTCAGAAAACCCAAATATTACTCCTTTAGAGATAAATACAGGTGATTTTTATAGTATACTAGCAGCGGTAGCACCAATAATTGACATACGTAGATGTCCTAGTTACTTTAACGATAGTGATGGAAAATATATTTGGATAGAATATAAAGGAGGTCAAGGATATATATCACGTGGTGGAGTTGGTAGCGGTTTAAAAAGAGGTACTAATTATGATTTGGGAATGGGATTCGTATTTACAGCAACATATTCTGATTAAAATAAATAAAATACTTTAAATAAAGAGCTTGCCTAGTGCAAGCTTTTTTTGTATAATACGGTTATGAAAGAAAATACATTGTACGTAGAGCGTTTTCGCCCTACAACTCTAGAACATTTTGTTGGTAATGAAAGTATCAAAGATACAATTCAAAAATACCTTGATCAAGGTGATATCCAAAACTTCATTTTCTACGGTTCAGCAGGCTGTGGGAAAACTACCCTAGCCAAAATTATAGTTAAAAACCTAGACTGCGATTACCTTTACATAAACGCAAGTGATGAAAATGGAATTGATACCATTCGAGAGAAAGTAAAGGGATTTGCTAGTGCTGCATCTTGGAAAGGAATTAAAGTAGTAATCCTAGATGAAGCAGATTTCATCACAATCCAGGGACAAGCTGCTTTACGAAACGTAATTGAAACATTCTCTCGCTCAACTCGTTTTATCTTAACTTGTAACTTTATAGAGCGAATCATTGACCCACTACAATCTAGATGCCAGGTACTTAAAATTGTACCACCAACTAAACAGGATGTATACAATCATTTAACTTGGATATTAGCTGATCAATTAAATTTATCCTATACACCTGAGGATTTAAAATCACTGATTTTAAAATACTACCCTGACATGCGTAAAATGTTAAATGTTTTACAAATGTCTGTAAAAGATGATGCTATTGTATTAGATGAAACAGTTTTAACCTCAAACAACTATATTAAAGAGGTATTGAAAGAACTAGCAGGTAAAAAAAGTTGGACAACTATTCGACAAATTATTGCTGACTCGAACATAAAGGACTTTGAGGAACTATATCGCTCACTATTTGAATATGCTCCAAAATATGCACATGGAAAAGAAGGAATGGTTGCAATTATATTAAACGAGCATTTATATCAAGCAAACTTTAGAATAGATAAAGAAATTAACGTAATGTCTGCAATTGCAAAGATTATAGAGGTATTATAATATTTATTATAAAATAATGAAATTACTCCATATATTAAAAGAAATAACTGAGGATGGGAACTTTTATCTTTATCACAGAACAAAAATCCCAACGGCAAAAAAAATCTTAACCTCCCCAACCAAACAACTCAACCCAGGAGATGGTAGAGCAGGAATAGGAACATATTTTGTATATGGTAACCCCGAAGAAATTAGTTCGGCAATGGATGCTTATGGAGGTGCTTCTTTAAGATACAGCATTCCTAAATCATCACTTTCTAATTTTTTAGTTTTTGATAAAAATCTCCAATCTAAACCATTAGAACAACAACTCGATCCCTTAAAATCAATAATAGGGGAAGATAAATTTAACGAAGTTATTAACTCTTATAATAAAGGAACTCTAAATCAACTAGAATTTATAGAAGAATTAATTAAACAAGGTATTAATCTTGCAGATTATTTTGATGGAGCATTATATGGAGCTAAATCCCAATCATCTATGGGATCTGCTTTAGGATTAGGTGCTTCTAAATCAGCGGGAACTGGTAAAACAGCAATAGTATATAATCAAGATTTATTAACTTTTAAAGGTGTATCTACAGATGGGATTAATTATAAAACACCATCTGAATCAACAGATAAAATTAAATCACCTGAATCCGCATTGGTGAAAGGAGAAATTCCTGATGGATATACTATTAAAAAAACAACAGTTGATCTTAAAGGGAAAACCATTTCATCTCTTCCAAATGATTTAGAAATAATAGGAAGTTTAGATTTAAGAAATCCTTCTATTGAAACTCTTCCTAATAATCTAAAAATCAAAAATACTTTATATATTCTCCCATCCCAAATTAATTCATTTTTATCTACTAAACCTCAGATAAAAAGATTATGGGTTGATTCAATTACCTCTGATATTATTAAAACATTAACTCAAGCAGGACTTACATATGTACCCCAACCATGGGATAGACCTGAAGAAGATTCTTATAGCGGAACATTTAAAGTAAAATAAAAAAAATAAAAGTTATGAAACATTTTCTCAAATACACTCTTTCGTGGGTATCACAAAATTTAGCTGTACCTTTTTGGACAATAGGCCATATACATTTAATGACATCAATTTATGCTGATGTAGTTGAAATAGTAATGTCGCTTGGTATGAACTTAATAGTTGCAGCAGGATTTATACATGATTTTATAGAATATAGAAAAGAAAAAGTAATCAATAAAAATAAATAAAATGCAAGAACAACCAAAGTTAAACATTGACTTTAAAAACACCTCACCAATAACTGGTTTTGATGGGGGACATTTATTCGGGCAAGCAGTTGTCATACGAAAAATCTCTAAATTTATAATTGGATCAGATGAAGACCAACTCATTCCAATCCCTGTTTTTTATGATCTAGATAGTCGTAAGATTCTTTTAGATTCTTTACCTTTAGAAATAAGAGAAGAATATAGAGATATTTCTATTTAATTTTTGTATCTTTGTTGGATCCTTTAATATGTATAATCGATGGGACGTTTAAAAAAATATCAAACAGAAGAAGAAAAACAAGCTGTTAAAAAACAACGTGCCCGAGGAA
>Ga0194117_10005431_pt1 | contig 11615 bp, 10 predicted proteins | sample TA2MahsurfametaG_FD_160579 | JGI IMG/M metagenome (GOLD analysis project Ga0194117, IMG submission 160579) | Freshwater microbial communities from Lake Tanganyika, Tanzania - TA2015009 Mahale N1 surface | ecosystem: Environmental > Aquatic > Freshwater > Lake | place: Tanzania: Lake Tanganyika...
GTCCGAGATGACCATGCGTCCTATTGAACACAGCACAGAGTCCTGTTTCCGTAAGGCCGCTACTGACCAGTGGATTATTGACCGGTTTAATTCGGGTGATTATCGCGGTTTGCTTGAAGCCGCTCTTATCCTCAACGGTCTGCACCAGCTGGAGAAAACAAAAACTGATTGGGCTATCCGCGAAGCGGCAAATAACTTGGCTGGTCAGTTTGGTATGGATCGTGATTCTGCGTGATCAGGCGCAGTTCCTTCACCGCCGTTTGGGGAACATTATTCTGAGACCTTGCAGCAGCAGTTGCACCCAGCTATTGGATCGCAGAGGTGACATGCCAATGATTTCAGAGCCGGCGGCAACAACCACGGCGGCGACTGCAAGCTGTTCGGTGGTCATACAAAAGAGGCAGACAACTCAGGCTAAGGCTTTGCTTCCAGTTTGGCTAGCCGCTGCTCCATCTGGTTCAGCCGCCCAAACACTTCGCGGCGGTCTGATTTGAAGTCGATGTGCAGCTCTTCCATCTTTGCGGCGACTGACTCCACCGCCATGGTCAAACGCAACACAGAGTCTCGGCTTTCAACGTTGCGCCGTGCGATGCCGGTGAACGCATACGCTGCCACACTGATTGAGGCACCTGTGATGGCGGCTAGGATTTCAACCACGACAAGGTTCTGGCTTCGCTCTCATTATGGCAATAGTGCCAGCCATTAGCCCTTGCCCTGACCGCGCATCTTCTTTCGCCCATGACTAGGCAGGGAATGTTGCCCCTGCCCCTGACGGGTGCGCTTGGGTTTGCCGGGAGTGTGTTGGACGGTCTTAGCGCCAACCTTGCTTTTGACGGCCATCAGGGTTCAACCGGCCAAGTGACGGACCAAGGAAAGCCAGGCTGTGCAGTCACATCACGCAGAGCCTGCCGGTACGTTGCCCATGTAGCACGATCAACAGGTGCGTCGGGAAGCTGCGTCCAATCGCAGTCAGCCAAGCGGCGGTTGCGCTGAATACGCACGCTTTCCTTCTTGTCCGCCGTGCGAGATGCAATTTCTTGTGGTGTGGCAGGAGTTGAAATCCACGTCTGCGTCCAAACGTCATTGTTGAGCGTGGCTGTGCTGCTTAGGTTTTTTGTGTAGTCATAGTCAGGAGACGGTGTGGCTGCAACCGGGAAAACATTAAATGATGCAGCGGTTACATCGGGAATTTGCTCCGGGAAACTTGTGCCAGGGTTATCACTTACCAGTTGCCCAAGTGAGTATGGAAATTTGTCCACACTTCCGTCGATTTTGACTTTGACGTAATTCATGGTTAAAGACTCCATGGGGTTAGAATAGTCCGCCGCCTGTTGAATAGACGGCGCCGCCATTGGCGATTGTCATGTCGCCCATTTGATAGCCGTTTTGAGACATAACAATGGCATACAAAGTTGACCCTGTTGGGCAGGAAAACGGTCCGGCAATGGCTCCTGTTGGCGTATTTTTTTGGAAATAGATTTTGGCGTTACCGCTTTCCGTCCTAACCGCTATTCGATGCGTTCCCGCTACCAGCGTTCCAGGACCATCTCCAGAGCCGGATCCAAAAATGGATCCGCTAGTGTACCAGCTTGTTTGACTGCTCTGGCCGTAGGTCACCGAGCTAGTTGTATTTGCGACGCCAATAAATTGAAATATGCTCCCTCCAGATTCAAGAGCTTGAATATCAAAATAAAAGCCGGTCGTTGTTAAGGCTGGCAGTGCAGTTGAATTGCAAGAGCCATTATTGGCGGCATCCGTAGTGGCCGTAAAATTGACTCCACTAAATGAACCCGTACTTATGCCATTTGTACTCCAAGTAATAGTTGTCAAAAGAGCTGGAGCAGCCGAACCGGCGCCAGCAGCAGCGCGTAATCCGTGTGGATGCCTCATGCCACGTCTCCCACGCGAGCGCCATACACCTTGGTGCTGACTTTCCAGAATTGCAAAACTGTATATCCAGTCGTTGCCAAAGTTGGTGCAGTACCTCCGACCCAAGTTACGCCTCCAGTTCCCCAAGTGCTATCGGTCCAGGTCAGCGTGCGTGCGGTGCCATCATCCACCATCAGTGTGATTGACTCCCCAGCAGCAAAGTTGGTCGCTTTGGGCGTGCGATTGGCGCCAAGCGTGATCAGTTGAACGCTGCCGTTGCCAGGATCTACTTCAAACGCCGCACCATCGGTAATGGTGTACACGTCCTCAAGGATTGTGCCGATGATGGCCGGGTCGGTAAGCGTTTGGACGGCGGTAAATGTCTGCGCTGTTCCCAGTACAGCCACAGTGTCAGTGACATTTGGTAGCGTCAGTGTCCGCGAGGCTGTCAGTGTCGTTGGGACTAGCTCAACCGTATAAGAACTGGTGCCGCCCGCACGACCACGCAGCAGTACACCGTCTTGCGTTGAGGCATACCGGAAAATTTGGCCGGTCGCATTGGTAAATGTGTTGGCGCCGGTCATGGCATTGTTGCCAGCCAGCGTTACATCACCCGCGCCAGGCGATGCCCAACTCAGTACACCACTGCCATTGGTTACTAAAACCTGGTTAGAGGTGCCATCAGCATTAGGCAGCGTCCAAGTGACGTTTGATGCCACAGTGGCAGGCGCCTGAAACGCAACCCAGTTGCTGCTGTCTGAGTCGGCAAAACGCAGATCACCCTGAGCATTAAGGGTTACGTTGCCGCCATAAACCGTTACATCACCGCCACTGCTCCAGCCAAAACGCTGTACACCAGCCGTGGCTACATCAATGGCATCTGTACCGCTGCTGTAAAAGCCAGTGTCAGTGCCGCTTGCCCGGAAGTAGATCGAAGGCGCAGCCGCCGTACCGTTTTCGACTGGGACCGTATCAAACTCACCATCCAGCTGCCTCAGCGTGATCCAGTTGGCGTTTGAGCCATCACGCATCTTCAGCAAACCACTGGTGCTGTCTGCCCAGAATTGATAGGCGTAGGTCGTTGACGGGCTTGAACTGCCGCTGTTCTGCGACACGATGGCCGACAGGGCATTGTTCAAATCGGCGCGGAAACTCGCACCCGACTGGTTATCAATGACGTAATCGTGCTGAGCCATCGGGATGACCTTTGTACTAGGAGTTTAGGGCAGTTGCTTGCCGTGGCCTATGACTTGGTAGTCAAATGTGCGCGATACCGCCGTGCCACCTGAGTTTCGGAACACAATCGAAAATCCAGTGCGGGTGATGGATGACAGTTCATAGTAATTACCAGTAGCCATGTTTTGTGCGCTGATACCGACGCTGGGAACGGCGTAAAAGGCGTTGGCAAAAGTCACGTTGTAGGTGCCAGCGCCGCTGGTGATGTTGTTGCCCGTTTCTTGGCGACTGCTCATGGTCACAACGGCGCCAAGCTCATCAACACGGATGTTTTGTGCTACATCAAAACTTTGGGCAACCATTTTGAACTCAAAGCCCCTGCCTTGACGGGTGCCGTTGATAATGGGCTGCCAGTCAGTGAAAACAGGATTGTTGGCGTCTGGATCACCGGTTGTTGTCCTGACGTACAGAGCGGCGTTAACGCGGTCTAAGTTTTCGCCGTCAATATCTGCCCACAGATCAACATCCTGCAAACGTTCATCCCAAGAGTCCCCAGGCAGGAACGTTCGCGTTGAAATGTCGGCGCGAATGTCAATATCAAAAACATTTCCTAGATCTAAATTTGCACTAAAGGCATATTCTCCCAAGGGTGCAACATCGCCCATGATGTCCAAACTGGGAAGCGCGTCAAAATCGCCGTTAGCTGCTAATTGATCAATAAAAATACTTTGGTCAAGGATCAGAGCATCTTGATCAATGTCATAGAACATATTTGTACGATTTCCCTGGAACGGCGGCGTGGTATTTGCCTCGTCAAACGTTGTGATTGTTAGCGGCGATTGTGGCTCGGGCAGTGTGACTTGAACAGCAATGGCGTCATAGGCGCGGTTGCCGGTGCTGTCCTCAGGCTTGACCAAATAAGTGCCGGGCAGCAATGGCACAATCGCCTTGGTTGCGTTACCTGCAACAGCGGGAACAATATCGTTGGAGTATTGCCACTCAGGTGTAGCTGTATTTGGTGTATGGCGAATAATGATTTTGCCGCCCAGCAGCACATCTAAATCGGTTGCAGGTGACCAGCCAAGCTCAGCGGTTTTGGCATCAATCGGGCTGATTTCTAAGGTTGTCAGCGCAGCAGGCGGCGCCGTTTTGCCAATAACTGTGAATGAACTGGATGCCGGTGGTGATTTCTTGCCGCTTAGGGTGACGGCAGTAATTTCAACCTGCCAGTTGCCGTCAGGAGCATTGAAAATATCAACCTGGTGTGATGAGGTTTCAGGTAAGTTGATCCAGTTGCTATTGGTAACGCGATAGCGGAATTGATAATTGACGGCTCGCTCAACAGGATCCCAACCAACAGCGACCTGAGTAAATACCTTGTTGTTGTCGGCGTAAAGGCTTTCGCTGTAATCAATGTTTTTAGGTGTTGCGGGTGGATCGTTTAAGACCGTAATTTTCCGAGTCTGCAGAGCAACGCCGGATTCCACGTATGCATATTTACCGCTGTTGTATGCCAAGGCGGCAACGTCATAAATGTTTTCGCTGCTGTTTTCCGTGACGCTGATAACGCGCCAGCTTGTCGGGGCGATGTTGGTTGAGGTCAGCAGCCATGGTGCATTAGCTTGAGGTGCGACACTAAATGCAGACGAAAGCTGAACAACTTTTGTTGAACTGTCATATGAACTTACGGTTCTCGTTTCAAGTAACGAATTGGGAAGGATCGCTGAAAGTTGGTCGCCAGGCGCAATGGCTCGGTCAGCGTCAATCGTTACGGATGTGGTGGTCGCGGTGGTGATGCGACCTGATGCCCGTGTGCCAGCCCGCGTAGGATCAGACACGTTGATGATCATGCCAGGCCGCAACGCAATGCCAGACTCCGGTGCCACTGAAAAGCTGATCGTCTCAGTTTCGTACTGATTGCTGTACAGCAACCAACGACCCACACGAGCGGCTTGGCTCTGGCTGGTGCAGGCAAATGCCTCAATTTCTTCTTTGACAATGCCGTATTTGGCAATCAGCGCAGCATCCTCAACGACTTCAGTTGCCGTCTCGCGTGTCCTGATGTCGATATAGCGGACAATGATAGTTGTTGGCCTAGTTCGTATATCGCTGCTGCGATAGATAAAATCTCCGTTGATGACATTTGATGCACCAAATAAATAAGAGGCATCTTGCGGGCGATCTTGTGTCAGCGTGACTGAACCACCAGCCCAATAAGCCTGCGAGCGAAAAACACTCAACAGATTGTTGACCAGCGTGAAGGCTTCTTCACTGTTCTGGATGTTGACATTGCAGCTGAAACGCGGTTCTGTTGTTGGTTGCGGTGCGCTGAGGCCAGTTGAAACCAGTTGGTTGGCAAATTGAGAAGCGGCGTAAAAACTCCACTTATCCAAACGACTGGCATTGCCGTTAAAAGCGGCCTTTTCGCTATCGGTCAGCACTTGTTCGCCAAAACCGTAACGACGTGAAGTCAAAATGTCCCACAGCACCCAGGCTGGATCACTGCACCATTGAGCAGATGCAAAGCTGCCATTCCATGGACCGCTGTAAGTCAGGCGGCCTGTTGAACTGTCAACAGATGCATTGCTTGGTATGCGAATTTTGATCCCTTTAACAAGATACGTGCGAGTTGGGATTGAGCTGAATTGCTGCGAGTCAATTTCAATGCCGACCAATGCGCTGTTTGGATAGCGCAGTTTGCCGTCCTTGATTTCTGTGTAACTTTGCCAAGCAAAAGCATTGGCTACTTTCACTGAATCGGAATCTTCGTTGATTCTGCGAACTCGGATATTGAGCGGAAAATTATTGGCGATTGTTGTGCTGTTCCATCCACTCAAAGAGGCAAAGGTAACTTCTCGGGCAAATGAATAGCCGCCAGAGCTTTTGCCCTTGATTTGCTGCTTAATAACTTCTTGGTAACCGGCACCATTTAGTTGTGCATCAATCGCATAAGTGAACGATGCGCCAGTAATATTGCCACTTTTGTTAATAGTTTGCAATGAGGGAACATTAAGTGTGACGCGCACACGGTCAACTTCTGTATCAGTAACCGTCCTAGCGATTGCGCCAGCAGGTAACGGCACTTCGACGTAAGACGTGCCAGTGGTATTTGAGCCAGCCGAACGAGTAACCGTAAAAGTATTGGTGCTGGAAGTGGCAATGGTGAAATCAATGGGCGTTTCACTTTTTAATGTGCCGGTAACAAACTTGAGCTGCACCGTCATGCCAACGGTGTAACCATGGTTCAATTTTGTGACGGTAATTGTTGAACCTGACTTTGTATAAGTGGCGTCCGTGATACGCACCAACCCACCGTCAACTTGGGCATAGGTTAATGATCCCGCTTTGTCTACCCAGACAAGATAAAACTCAGATGATGTTGGAATCCTGGAAACAGAAGTAATCGTTACTGTTGCATTATTTGCTGGAGTTGAGCCACCCAGTAAATTGCCAGGAATTGTTATCGTATCGCCTATGGCAAAATTTGAACCGCCTTTGACAACAACAACGCCATAATTAGGCGACCTGGTGACATTGATTTGCCATGGACCACTTGGAGCCGTACCACCAGAGACATTGTTGACAACAACGCCAGGCGTACTGTTTGTTATCGGAGTTCCGAACGAAAGACCGCCTGGCGATAAACCGCCTATGGAGGCGGTAAGCATCCGTCCACCTTCAATCAGATATTCCTTGTCATACGTGCCACCGTAAAGGGTGCTATTTCCTGTTTTGTTGGGATCATTGCTATCCGCTAAAAACCGTATATAGACGGTGCTGCCAGCAACCCAATTACCATCTGCGGTGATTTCTAAATATGGCTTAATTGCATAAACTTTGCCCGTTGTCGCTACAAATGTCGTATCTTTGCGCGTAACGCGAAAAGTGTCTACGTTAATAACAGTGACTTCATATAAGTCATCATGAGGCGAGTTGTAGCTTTCAAAATTTAGAAAAACTTTTTCGCCTGTTGTCAGCCCGTGAGCGACCCATTGAATTTCAATATGAGCAGCATTGCTGGTTGTTGGTGAGGGTCTAGTAAATGTTGTGTCTTCCCAGCTCCTGCCCCATGAACCGACAATGTTATTTTCGGCTTTGATGCTTAACCCAACAGCCTCCTCTGATTCAACATTTGGGAAGCCAGGAATGTGGGTTTGGCTTTGAGTGCCGTTGCGTGTTTGTATAGTAAATCCGAGAAAATTGGCATCATTGCTAGCCGAAACTAGCGGCGTGTTGTCCACAAAGATGGACTTATTGCCTTCAGCCAAGCCCTCAATTTCACCTTCGCTCAAAAGATCAATTATTCGTACATACGCTTTTGACTGCAGCGTGTCACGCGCAGTTGTTGGAGTGGCAAAACTAGCGCCACCGCCACCTTTTCCGCCGCCTCCCCCACCGAAGCTGGAACCTGTAATCGCCTGACGATCTTTTGCCATTACACGTCCGTGGTATTGATGCCGGCGCTAATCACAATGCTACCGACGTACATCTTTCCGTACACAAGCGGCAACGGAGTGCCTTGAACGCTGGTGTTCTGGATTCCGCTGAAGTTATACGATTTGAGTTGACGTGGATCGCGTGAAGCGTTCAGGGCTGGGTTGTTTGTTGCTGTAGGGCTAATAAGTTGTGCTACACCGCCAAAAATCATAGCGGCACCTATTGAACCGATTGCTGTTGATGCTGCTGCTCCCAGTGTAAATCCAGCTCCAGCGGCACCAAATGTGCCGGCACCAGCCCCTAAACCCAAAAAACCACCGCCAATGGGAGCCAACAAAATTGCTGCGGCAACCAACCCCACTCCTGCCAAAATCTGCCCAGCCCCACCACCGGCGCCAGTCAATACCGGCGTGATTGAAATGGTTGCCTCATCGTTGCAGGACATCCCAAAATCTTCTTCTCCGACCTTGGTCTTGCCGACCATTACCCGGTAACTGATGCCATCCTGACCGCTATCAATCAACCATTGATCAAGCCCAGGGAAATTGACGCACAAAAAACGCACCGCTTCGGCAGGACTGGCCACATCAGCCCGAAATACTCGTTGCCCCAGTCGCTTTGCCAGTTGACCATAGACCTTAACGGCTCTCATGGCGCAGCACCTTTCCCGTGCATTTTAGGAGCCAGTCACCCAATAAGTCACGGCTCGAAAGGCGACCTGTCATGTGGTGCAGCACATACTGCTCACCGATGTACACAGCCACGTGGTTTAGCCGCTTGGATGCAATCGACATCAATAAGGCATCACCGGGCTGCAGCTTTTTAAGATCCACCTCTCGAAATCCGGCAGCCTCATACAGCTCTTCAAATCTTGGGGCTTCGTCCCATTCCGAACGTTTTGGGCGTGGCCAGTCGGGCAGGTCTAGTTCCCATTTCTCTTTGTACCAATCACGAACGCAGCTCCAACAATCAAGACTGCCCCAGCAATATTCCCTGCCAATTAAGGGGGGTTTGTAATCGTTGGGCGTGATTTCACCCCACTCTCGGGTTACTGGATTGACGATGTACCACGGCAGGCCAGAGCGGTTACAGGCCATTTGATCCGCCATGCTTGCGACTGGACGGCTAAACGGATGACTATGTACAACCGCAATGACCTCGCCGGCCTCTTCTGCCGCCGCATAATCCTCGGGATTTAGCTCAAAGGTGTCGTCTGCTGCCTCAGCTAGGTTGCGGCACGGCCAAAAGCGTCGGCGCCCTTTGATCACCACCAGCAAACCGCAGGCTTCGTTTGGGTACTGCAGCTGGGCGTAATTAAGGATTTTTTCTTTTAAGGCGGCGTTGATCATGTGTACTCACTCACTCCAGGGAAGCCACCAAACGGTAATGGTGAAGTTGCCCCAAAATGCGTCTCACAGTCTTGCAAGGTCTTGGAGCAAGCCGGCAACGCACCCGCATAGCCACACTCAGTCCCTTTGTAAATCCACTGACAGGTTGCTGTAGTTTGACGTTTTGGCGCACGTACACCTTGCAAGTCAAAAACGCTTGACAACTCCCATTCAATAACATTGCGGGATTCAAATGACTTGCGTGACACAAAATAAATTTCACGCGGCCATTCCGCGTGGGGGTCTGCAGTTGGATTGCTGCCACCAGAAAAATTCACAGCGTCTAGGTATTTCTTCATCGTCCTAATGCGTACAAGTCGCGCATTGATCAAATCATTGCCAGGCGTATAGGCGTTTACGTCCATCAATGCCAAAGTAAGCAAACTATTGAGGTTGGCAACAGTAAATTTTGGCTTAGGCAACTGACCACTGCCATTGTAATCAAAGCCTTCGGCTTGAACGGGGAAACGTGTGTAAGCCTGACCAGCCCATGTCACGTTTGCTGATAGATCGTTTGTGCCAGCGTGAAAGTAATAAACGGTCGTAGCGGGTGGGCTTGCGGGGTTGTAATGCAGGCCGGAAACCAAGTGAAACTGGAACAATTCAATAATTGCGCTAGGGGCAATCTTTTGCAGCTCCTCGCTAACTGCGCTAACCGCCGCCCACGTGACCGATCCATCGGTAACAAAACCTTCTAATGCAGTGCCACCATTTGTTTTGTACGTCTTGGTAGGCCAGACGGGTTCAGTGCTTCCTGATGTGCCAGCAACAATGCAGCGGAACACCAAGCCGAAGCCAGTCTGCGTCGTGGCACGGCGTATGTTGCCAACGCTGAAAGCAGTAGTGGCTGTCCAAGCGGCGTATGCCATCAGGGTTCAAAGACCTGACGGAAGGTAGCTTGGATGCTATTGATGTTGGCCGCAATCATTGTTGTTGACCATTCATCGCAAACCCATTTAGCAGCAGAGCCATACGGCGGCGTCCAATCAAATGACTCAACCGCAGCACGTGCCTCCAAAAAACTATTGATGTTGTCACGTTCAGTATCTGTACGATTATTAAATGTCAACCTCCAAACAGAGGGTTGAGTATTCAAGCCATATGCCAAACGTTGTTCATAACCATCACCAAACTGCACACGACGTACAATAGGTGCTTGACTTTCGCCAGCGTCAAAATCTGGTGTGAATGTAAATGTCGGCATCAGCGTGTACCAGAAAGTAGTCCGCCAGGACGTTGCTGCTTGATTATCTCACCCTGTACTGCAGATGAAATGGCAGCGCCTAGAGCTTTTGCATTCGCACCTTCGCCTTGTACTGCACTGCCCTTGGCATCAACGTTGACCACCACGTTCACGCCTTGACCGCCACCCTGCATGGTGACAGGGATTGAACGACCATCAGGCAACGGCACATAGGCTTCAGGTGTGCGACCTTCGCCAAACATGGCTAGCTGCGGGCTATTGGCAATACCACCTGTGGCGTAACGTTTGAGAGGCATTGGACCGTCAGGTGTCATGATGCCGCCCATGGCAAATTTTGGAAACAAACTGCTAAATACATTGCCTGGCAGTATTGCTTGCAACCCATAAAAGAAAGCTGCTCTTGTAAAAATTTTTGTCAGGTCATTTAAAACTGATTGAGCAAAATCACCAAATGAAGCTTTTCCAGTGGAAACAAATGCAGCCAACTGATCAGCCATACCCATAAATGCATTGCCAAACGTTGCGCCTAAATTGCTGGCAAGATTGCCCATCTCTTTAATAGTTGAGCCAAAACTTTCTTTTAATGTTTTGCCAAATGTATCTGATTTTTCTCCAAGACCTTCAAGTGCCTCTCGCAATCTGCGAATTGCATTTAGCAAATCTTCAGAAGAAATTTTTTCCGCAAATTTTTCAGCAAACGCAACCAACTGTTTATTAATATTAACTCGTCTTTGCTCTTCTTGGCTTAGCACCTTATTTTTAAATTCGGCTTCAGCAAGGATTACATTAATCTCTCCCCTTACCTTGCCTGCTTCATCAAATGCTTTCATTACGTCTGTACCAAAACCTTTGAAAGCATTTTCAATTGCCTGTTCAAGTGCTAACTGAGATTGATATCCTTCCTTAATTGCTTGATTTACACCAATCTGTCCGCGCTTTAATTTTTCTTTGAGATCAAGTTCTCTTTCCAAAAATTTTGAGTATTCGACGCGAATGTCAAGACCTTGTCTTTCAAGATTCAAAGTATCAAGACTTGCCTGAAGTTGCTCCTCTGTAATATCAACAGGTTTTTTTGCTTTTTTAGTTTTACCATCCGCTCCATCACCTTGCGGACCGGGAAACCTAGTTACACCAGAAGGATCTAATGCATCTGGTTTCGGCTTCTGGCCAGCAGGAGGACCAGCAGCGGCGCGAGCTTGAACACCTTGAATATATTGGATAACTTTTCCAATATCTTTGATAGCACTAGGTTGATCAATGAACTTACGCAACGGTGCTGGTATTCCGTTGTAAAGACCAGTGATCGCAATTTGAACCGCTTTCAATAGACCAACAGTATTGTCTTGAATAGCCTTAAGAGCGCCAGCCCACATATTTGAAGCATCTTTGCCAGTAGAACCAACAGATTTGCCAACACCATCAAACTTTTTGCCGATATCAGACGCGACAACCCCAACATAATCAGAAAGTGCTTTGAAGAAATTAGCTGCAGTTTTGACACCAGATTCGACTTCAACTGAAAGCTGCTTCATTGCAGCTCG
>Ga0194117_10005435_pt1 | contig 11607 bp, 12 predicted proteins | sample TA2MahsurfametaG_FD_160579 | JGI IMG/M metagenome (GOLD analysis project Ga0194117, IMG submission 160579) | Freshwater microbial communities from Lake Tanganyika, Tanzania - TA2015009 Mahale N1 surface | ecosystem: Environmental > Aquatic > Freshwater > Lake | place: Tanzania: Lake Tanganyika...
TCCATCTTTAGAAAAGTGTAATAGTAAATCATATTCTATAAATGATAAATATTAGTATCATTTTATAAATAGTAAAAATTAAATCATATATTATTAAGATTTTTTTAACTTAATAATATAGGAATGACAAAGGGAAAAACTGTATGTAAAGATTTAACATTTACAGAATGCGAATTAGCTATTTTGCGTATGGCTGTAGATAAAGCGGAAGAAAAAATAGGAAGACGTATTGTGAATTCAGAAGATGTACAGAAAATAATTGATGTTGTCCAAGAATTTATTAAAAGAAAGCGATTAATTTGTTATGGAGGAACAGCCATTAATAATATTTTACCTGAAGAAGACCAATTCTATAATAAAGACGTGGAAGTTCCTGATTATGATTTCTTCTCTCAAAATGCATTAGATGATGCCAAAGAATTAGCTGATATTTATTATAATAAAGGATTTATTGATGTGGAAGCAAAATCAGGTCAACATCATGGAACATATAAAGTTTTTGTTAATTTTATGCCCGTTGCTGATATAACATATTTACCGAAACAAATATATAATGCTATTAAAGAGGATGCTATAACTGTAGATGGAATAATGTATGCACCTCCAAATTTTTTAAGAATGTCTATGTATCTTGAATTATCTAGACCAGCTGGTGATATTAGTAGATGGGAAAAGGTTCTAAAAAGATTGTCACTACTAAATAAAAATTACCATATATCTGATGTTAATTGCAATAATATTGATTTTCAACGCGAAATGGAAAATAGAGAGAAGGAAGATAAGATTTTTGAAACTGTTAAAAATACATTGATAAATCAAGGTGTTGTATTTTTTGGTGGATTTGCAAATATTCTTTATTCGCAATATATGCCCACTCATTTAAGAAAGAAGATAGAAAATTTTGCGGATTTTGATGTTTTATCTAATAACCCAGATCAAACTGCATCAGTTATTAAAGAACGATTAGGTGATAATGGAATAAAAAATGTAAAAATTATTAAACAATCAGCAGTTGGAGATATTATTCCTGAACATTATGAAATAAAGGTTGGAAATGATTCTATTTTATTTATTTACAAACCGATTGGTTGTCATAGTTATAACATATTAATGATGAAAGGTAAAAAAGTAAAAGTAGCAACAATTGATACAATGTTGAGTTTTTATTTAGCTTTTATATACGCTAACAAACCTTATTATAATGAATTTAAAGACAGAATTCTTTGCATGTCAAAATTTTTATTTGATGTTCAACAAAAGAATAGATTAGAACAGAATGGTTTATTAAAAAGATTTAGTATTACATGTTATGGTCATCAAGAAACAGTTGAAGAAATGAAAGCTGAAAAAGCTGCTAAATATAAAGAATTTAAAAAAAATAAGGATGATAAATCATTTGAAGAATGGTTTTTAAATTATAGACCAGATGATATAAAAACAAAAAACGACGATAATAAAACAAGATCTAAATCGAAAACTAAATCAAAAACTAAATCGAAAACTAAATCGAAAACTGTAAAGAAAAGGAATAACACGAAAATAATTAATACAAAATTTTTTAATATTTATGGGTCAAAAAGTCGTAAAAATAAGAAAAAAATCTACTAAAGTGTTCTATTAGGTTGATTTTCCATTGTGTGATTTTCCATTGTGTGATTTTCCATTGTGTGATTTTCCATTGTACAAAACCCCCCTGGACAATCTTCTTCTTGCCCATTATTCTTATTTTGGTAAAATCTATATCCAAAAAATCCAATAATAGCAACTAATATAGCTACACCAATATAAATAAACATAGTATAATCAGTTGAACCTCCACCACTTGTATCAATTATGCTATTGATAGTAGGAGTATCTAAAGCAAATGCTGCATCAGTAATATCAATAGTATCCATATTATATTGATTTCTTACAAATAAATATAATTTTAAACTCATAAATAATATATTTCTAAAATAATACTAAATATAAAAGTTATTTTATACAAATTATTTTACATATTTAGTAAAGCACTTATTTTATGTAATAAAAATATACAAAAAATATGTAGGTAATTTATTTTATTTTTAGGAGAAAGTACAAATAATAAAAACCATAAATATAGTAAAATATAGTAAAATATAGTAAAATATAGTAAAGATATAATAAATTATATATAATAGAATATAATAATGTCAGGTGTTTTCAATTGTCAAATTTATTGCTTATCATTCAATAATGACATAAAAAAAAAGAATATGGAAAATAGATTTAATAAATTGGGTATTAAATGTAAATTTTATCCAGGTATTAAACATAACGATAAACGACTTAAATATGCTGGAACCACTTTTAATAAAAGACATTGGTCAATGACATATGGACATTTGGATATTATCCATGATTTTTATTATCACACCCATGATAAATATGCTTTAATCTGTGAAGACGACATCTTAATTCACAAAGACTTTAAAGAAATAATTAAAAATGTTATAAGTGACTTTAATATATTAGATTTAGATATATTGTTATTAGGTTATAATATACCTTATAAAATAGATTATGAAAATATGGTTTCAATTTATCATCTTAAACGTCCGATGCGACTAGATGCTCCATTTAAATATCATGAATATCCAGACTATTTATCAGGCTCTCATATGTATCTTATTACTAAAAATTTCGCTAAAAAATTATTAGATAAGTATTACAATAATTTTGCTGGATTTGATAACAATGTATTTATGGTGGACAAAACAATTATTAAAAATGGAAATCGTGCATTATTGTATCCTATGCTTGCTATTGAAGATTGTAATCAGAAAGATGAATATCACCAATTATGTCACAAAATACATTATAATCAAGTTTATGTATAAAATATTGTTTATACTGTAGCTAAACGCTTTACACAGTAGCTAAACGCTTTTAAAATGCACCAAAATAAGACGTAGTTTTCATTAATAAATGAAATAGCATGCCAAATAAAATACTTGTAAAAAGAAACCCATTTATATTATAATTTCCATCATTTGAAAATAAGAATGGTATATATGTATATAAAAATCTCTTGAAAAATGGTAATTGAAACAAAAAATATAATACAGCCAATAACAAAGGTGTTTGGATTTCATTATACATATCATCTAATGAATTATTGATTTGTTTTCCTCTGTTATAATTATTAATCATGTCCGAAGTTTGTTCATGATTTCTAATATAATCTGTATGTTGTGGAGGAGGTGGTGGTACATAATTAGGCATAACTTGTGGGTCCGCACTAATATTATTTGTATTCATGGGAATATCTCTTGATGGTAATTGTGTGGCACCGGCTAATGTGGCTTGTTGTAGACTATTCACAATTTGGTTTATAGTTGTTTGGTCTAAAGACATTCCCGTCTGAGGTTGCTGATTTGGTTGTGACATAGTTTCTTGTGCAGTTAAAGCTATATTTCCACCAACACTTCCTCCTCCAACCGGATCAGTCGGTAAGTCTAAAATACTTGTTGAATCGCTCATAATTATTGTAAAGAATGATTGATTACAATAATTACGCAAATTTTCCACCTTTAAGCGAAGCGACTGGCGTTAACAAAAGGTGGAGCCAAAATATTTTTTCGATATTTTTAGTTTTATGTATTATGATTTAACTTTTACATTTTGGCTCTACCTTTTCTAAAGGTAGAAATTATTCAAATGTAACAGTTTTAGCATTTAATGAGCATTTAGTAGATACCGGAGTATACTTAACACATTTTCCATTCGTTTTATAGATTTTATCCTTAAATTCATCTAAAGGAGGAGCATGAAAAACCAAACAATTATTGTCTTTACATACTGTTCTAAATAAGGAGGCTAAACCTAATCCCAGTAAAATTGACATAATTATTTTTCCGGTTTCGGTATGAACAAATTTTCCAAGATGGATTGCCATTTATATTAATGTGTTATAAATATTCTTAAACTTGTATGGGAATTTTTGATATTAAATTTTCATCTTTAGGACAGTCCACAATTAGTTGTTCAAATGAAAAACAATTTTCGGCTTTATCCTTAAATAATATTCTATTTACGTTTTCTGGACTAGGATAAATATAAACAGTTTTCATTTCTGGACCAAGCATATAAATAAAAAATATCCCAATAGCAAAACTTATAAGAAAAATTGGCACCGAAATATAGTTTACCATATATAATTAGGTTAGAAAAAACCTCTGCCAAAATCAACTTCCTTTTGAACCAAATCATTTATAGCTTCTTCTAACATCTTATAATTTTTAACCTTACTTACGGGATCTTCTTTATAGAATGTTAAATACAGCTCTTGGCTAGATTGTGGTAATTTTGAAAATACTTTATTATAAATAGATACTCCAAAATCATATTGACCATTTTCCATTTTTCTTGGCGGAATTACAATATTTGGTGGTGTCGTTAATTTGCAGCCAGTCCATGAAGGACCATGCTTTATTCTTTCATTCACACATTTATACATAAATTGTTTCATCCAATCGATATTTAATTTGAATTCTGTCTTCAATTTTTCTGGTAGTTTATCCCAAAGTTGTTGATATTCTGGAATATTCCATGCTATTCCATCCTTTCCTTGACCAATAATAGGGTCATCTTGTTCCACCTCCTTTATTGCTTTTGGCTGACCAGGCTCCTGAATTTTAATAGTTAACTCTTTTATTTCAGCTTCTTCTTTTTTCTTTGGTACCATCTTAGCTTTAAGCCCGAGATCAAAAGCAGAAACTTTGTCGGTATATCCACCAACTCCCATATCTTGAAGCGAAATCTGACGTTGTATTAATCTACATGTGTCATTAGTATCATCATTAAAAACAATATTTTCACCATATTTAAGTTGTCTAATTTTGTTCATTAAAGGCTGTACGGTTGTGTAATATATACTAGCTGCATCTACAGCAAATTGGGTATCATTATTTTCATTCATTTTTTGAATACATTCTTTGATTTTATCAATGTTTTGATATAACAATACGAGTGAATCATCTAATTCAATCTTCTTGTCTGGATTATCGATTTTTTTATTCCATTGATCCAAATAACTTTCATAAATAGATGTTAAATCAGTAATATAAGACTTGTTTGTATCAAAATTCTCCAGAGCGGTTTCTGTTGTGATTAGTCCAAATAATAATTTATTTTTATCATTAATAATCACATTTTTTGTTTCACTTATTTCTTTTCTAATGTTTTCAATCATTTTATCCAAATGTTCTACAACACCTAAATTGATTTCAATATTAAGATTGCAAGGATCCACCAAATTACCGCATATTGTTTTAAAAGTTCTGTAAGCATCTGTTTTATCATCTGATGGATGAAAAGTAATTGAAAATATTGTCCCTTTTTTAGATGGACGTCTACAATTTACACATTTTGGCATTAATTTTAAATATTCGGATCGCTTCTCTCTTTTACTAAGAGTTGGATTATTCATTATTTTTCTTTTACTCACATTCATTTCATTTTCGAATTTTTCTTTCAATCTAAAATATTCATTCAAAGCATCTTTTACGCTAGTAATTTCTTCTGTCGACATTATATATATTATACGTTAATAATTTAAATTTACATTAAAAACTTATCTATTATAGCGGTCTAGATAAATTAATGTCTAGATATGTATTCATTTTCCCAATGTGGTAAACCTGTTATTAATTCTTGATGAGCCCGTTGCTTTGCAATCTGGAAAGTTTTGATTTTTTCCAATATGTATTGTTGTTTTTCCTTATTTTTTTGAGCGATTTCAACCGGTGTTAATTTTCCTTTATATTTATAAACTAGTATTCCCCCTAAAATAATCAAAAATAATAAGAACATTCCAATATTGAAAATTGTGTTATGAAATTTCTCTCTAATGATATGAGATTGTTTAAGTGCTTGATTTAAAAAGTATTTCACACCTGGCTCTGTTAGTGATGGTTTAGTCGCAGGTTCATCGAAATTCATAATAAATAATGTTAAAATTTTAAATTAAATTATACATATTATCTATATGGAAATTTCTTACTTAAATATTATAACATTTTTATTAACTACATTTTTTTATTATTTTGCTTTAAAACCTGTGTTACCTTATACTCTATATAAAAATAAGGATGCATATAACAGTTATATTACAAGTAGTTATATATATTTAGCTATATATGTCTTACTTACTATTTTAATACAATTTACAGTTAATTCATATATTATTACGAGTAATTGTGGAGGAACTATTACTGGAAATATGGTCAAAGCAGGTATGATAACATTTTTACCTTGGATATTTATTTTTGGTTTTCTTGTAGTAATATTGATCATTTATCCTGGTTTCAAAAGCGCATTTTCTGATATTGTTGGTTACTATTATATATCTAGTTCTACTTATAAAATATTAACTGAATTATTGATGAATAAAGAGGTTGTAGAGGAATTGACTAATCAACCTGATATTACACATGATAAAAATAAGGCACTAAAATCTGCGTCTAACGTAATAAATAGAATATGTGGAAACACCTGCATATTAATTAACCAAATGGCTCCAAGTAATTTTGACCAATACTGGAATCTTCTTAAACCATTGATGAAGAAAAAATATCAGACAGATAGCCCTGAAACGGATAATATGCAAAATCTATTATTTGGATTAGTTGTCACCAAGGATAATATTGGTGAGGCAATGTGGTACATCTATACAGGTTTATTACTTACTTTGATAGTTCAATTTAAAATAACAAATCGAGGTTGTAGTCGTAAACCCAAAAGTATGGATAAAAAAATCTTACAAGAAAAAGCTAAGATATAAATAATATTATATTACATATAAATTGAGTAGTTTGTATAATAATATTTATAAAATATATGGACAGTAAAACAATAGAACTTTATCCTTATTGCTATAAAATAAAAGAAAATTGTCCACCCTGTGATAATTATTGTCCACCCTGTGATAATGATTTACCTGTTCATAAGATAGATAATAATGATTGTGTATATTTATTAGCAAAATATTTAGCTCTAAAATCGAATAGATTTGCCGATAAATATCGATTAGATAACGCATATATGAATGTAGCAAATTGTTTACAAAAATACGGAGATATGTATAAAACTGTTGGTATAGAATTATATGTAAATCCGAAAACAAAGCAAATACTTTTCCCTGATCACCAAAGAATATTATCAAATTATAATGTATTTCTAAATGAAATTGGCTTGAGTGAACCTGCTTCACCAAAAGATAGTCATGTGATTGATAATAAAATTAAGGTGTATCAAATATTATTAAACGACAAATTGAGAGAAATATATAATGAGTTTTATCAGTCAGCTGGGTTTTCAGAATTAGAATCCATAATGCCGAAACAATATGGAATATCAAGAATATTAAATAAAAACTATAATGGTGGTAAAAAAAGAAAAAACACGCAAAAAAGACGAAAAAGAAAGTCAAAAACAAAAAGAAGAATACATTACAAAAATTGATTTAAAAACGTATTATATAATTAGTATATACATATTATATAATAATGGACAATTGGGAAGACTGGGATGATTATGAGAAAGCTTGTCTTCCAAATGAACAACAGTTAAAAATTTTGGAAGAGCGAAAATTAGTAGAAGAATGTGATAACGCATTAACGAAACATTTATTTGAAGACGATTTAGCTTACGAAGAAGTTAACAAATACAAACAAACCCCGTCATTATCATCAACTGAAAAAAAAGCACCAGAAAAGAAGCTGGTTAGTAAAAAAGAAGCAAATGAACAAAAGCAAAAACAGCTTTCAAACTTAATAAAAGGACAAAAAGCAAAAAAGGAGCGAGAAAGAGAATTATTTGGTGAAGCAGCTGAAAATGAATATGCAGAATATGAAGAGATGTTTTATTATTAAACCAGTAAAAATTTACAAAGCAGTCTCTGCCTTATGCCCTTCGGGCTGGAAAGCCTTGTGAAACGGCACCCTTTAGGGGTGCCTTGTTATAAATTTCACCCGGTTCTCCCTTTGGGGGAAAAGATTTGAAATGTTTTACCATTTCACAAGGCTACTGCGTTTCGCAAATCTTCAAGGGTGTAAAGTTTAAGTTAGAATATTTTTGGTGTATTTATAGAATATAGTACAGCTAAATAGCATAGAATTCCTAATAAAAGCGAAAAAAGCCAAATAGGTAGAATAGTTTTATTTCTATAACCTATTCCAAATTCTCGAATACTTCCATTGCTATTATAGAAGCATGCTGGTTTCATGATTTGAATTATTCCAAAAATTATAACAAATAACATAACAGCTACTAATGTGATATTTTCTCTAATATATTTTGCATACATCTAATATATAATTATAAACTATTTTTTATAATTATAATTATAATTTATCTAAACAACTATTGATTATTGATTATTGAATATTGATTATTGATTATTGATTATTGATTATTCTTCATCACCATATGTTTCATATTCTGGTGCATCTATTCCTGTATAATTACCGTCATAATAATCTTCGCCTAAATATTCTAAATCATAAGCATCTGCATCAATATCAGCCGCCATTTGTTGCTCTTCTAAATATTCATCCACTAAAATATTAATATTGTCATCCGTAACATCTTTATTTTTTCTTTTGATTTTTCTCTCTGCTTTTTCCATTTCATCTCTTAAAGCCTGCTCTTGGTCATAAAAATCTTTATCTAAGACAGTTAAACCTTTTTGTAAACCTTTGCTATAGTCGCCTTGTTTAATAATTTTAAAAACAGTATCAACATCTCTACCCTCATCGGTCATCGCTTTCAATCGATCAGTTACCATATCTTTTTCTCTTTCTCTCAATTTGAAAACTCTATCTTGTATTTCTTCATATGTTGTATCGATTGTTTCTTTTTCATTTCTAAATATATACATAAAAGCAATTAATAGATCAGCTGTTTTCTCTTTTAGAACCTTTTTATTTCCAGTCATAACTCTAGTATTCATTTCGTTGCGCGATGACATACCCAAATCTACTCTTGTTTCAGTTTCTTCAATATAATCAACTGAAAATATGTCAGTAACTTCCACCGCCTTTTTCACTTCAGTAACAATCATATCTTTTTCATCAGCTAATGCTACATAAGTAATTAATATACGAAGCAAGTAATATTCAAACAAAAATCTACTAGTTCTTTCGTCTATTATACCTCTTAAAATTTTATCATTATTTTTAATACTTGTAAAACAAGGAGTTGCATTAGCCAAATTTACCATATTTTTGCCGATCTTTTTAATAGTCGTTAGAATATTTAATAAAGTTGGTATGCCATAAAAAGGTTTCAAACTTTCAAAATAATCGGCAATATATTTTTTAAGTTTATTAGCATGGTTTTTTGAAAATCCATAATAGTTCGGAATATGAGTATTATCAAAATTAACCTTATTCAATATAATATTTGGAAATATGTTAACAAAATTATCGATATATGTTTTGTAAAAATTTGTCACATTATACATGGCATCATTTGAAATCTTAATATTTTCATTTCTAGTTGATGTATCACATATCCATGTGGATAAATTGGTAATTGTGTCAGTGAATTTCTTAATTGAACTGCGTGTAACATTTGAACCACTATTTTTCTGAACAAAATCAACCAGCTCATTGGTCATTTCCTCATTTGCACGAATTAAAAAATCATTCAAATCTTTAACCGGTTTTGGTGTGGTTTCAGTAGCGATCTCAAATGTATCAATCGCATTTTTTATTAAATCTCTCAATGATTGTTCAATAATTTCATCTTCATTATTTTCATCATAAATAGCATCTAATAAAGTAGACAATTTAGCTATGCATGATATAACTGGATTATCAAGTTCAATATTAATTATATTCTCTCTACTAACTAATTGTATAAGTCTTAAAAATTGTTGATTGGAGTAGTTTCTTCCATCTTCTTTGAGTTTTTGTATCATTCTATCAATGGTATCTGATGGGTCTAGTAAACCTGGATCTGGTTTATCTGTACATAAAGGAACTAAATCAGCTGGTATAGGGATTAATGATTTAAATTTACAGTAGAAAATGAATGCCAAATATATTGATTTTTCATTAAATGTATTTGATATTGGTGGATATACATTCTTAGTATTAATATTGCTATATAAAATAACTGCTTCTGAGTAAGATCTAATATCATCTAAGATATTGGAGAGATTTTTGACAATGTCATTAAATGTCATAATATCTGGACTACGACTACTAAAATAGTCAATTGTACTCTCATTCTCTTTGCTATCGCAACATGCATTTTCAAGATAAGGCTCATTGTTAGCTGTATGAAGAAGAACCTTATGATTTTTCACAATTTCTTGTATCTTTTCTTGAATGGCTAGAGAGAATTGAATAATTTTAGACTCAACCACCAATATTTTTTCTCTCTGGCTTTGAATTCCATTTCTTAAATCATTTGTTAATGCTTTCTTAAATTCTGTCGAAATAGTTGCCAATTGTTTAATTTTAAAAGGAACTAATGGTGGAAGAAAATCAGACCATTGTGCAATGTCATGTTCTTCTGGAATTGCTGTTGCAGGACTTGTTAATAAGTATTGTGTTTTTTCCGAAAATTTTCTTTGGACTTCTGGTAACTGAATAAGAAAGTCATCTATAGCCATTTTAATTTTATTTTGTCTCTTTTCAGTATTCGTTTTCTTCAATACATTCCATGGTTCTCCTGAGTCTCTAATATCATAAGTAATACATGCCAAATAAGCTAAACTACTCAAATCACCCTGTCCATCATATGGATAACCAGTAAATGAACGCACGCAACCAGGATGTGTTTTTCTTGTTCTAACTGATGGAACTATGGTTTGAACTGCAATTAAATACATTCCCAATGTAAAAAAAAGGAGAGAATTGTTAAAATAATCTCTATAAGACGACAAACTCTTACCTTTTTGTGATGCAAGTTTAAGTTTTTCCTTATAATCTTCTTCACTTTCAATCGTAGTTTTAATTGTTTCAATAACACAATTTATGATGAACTCTTTCTGTGTTTCAATATTAATACCCATCGCAATGGAGAGAGCATTTACAATATTATTAATCATGATAGTTTCTGGAGTTACATATTTGATAGTTTTTTGAGAAGAAGCAGCCATAATCTTGCTGCCAGCATCTTCTTCCATCATCGCTCTAGATGTTACCTTAAATCCCTCTTCATAACCCTCTTCCACATCAAAATCACCAGGACAAATAGGCCATCCCGTATATTTATCAGTCCACCAATCACCGTCATCACTAAGTGCACCATTTGTGGCCTTAATTTTCTCTAGTACGACTTGATACAAATATTCAGAATTCACAAACGCTGCGGCCAATTCCTTTTTAAATGTCGGAAGCAAAGGCACATTGGTCTTAATACAATATAACCAGTGCTCAGTTTCGGGTTGCCCAGTCGCAGATAGACCAGGTAATCCAGGTCGTGTAAATTTGTTAGCAAATAAGATAATATCTCGCTGCTTCTTCACGAAATCTCGCTGACCTAAAATAACATTTAGCAACTCGGCAAAAGGCGACACAATTATGCCTTTAGTTTCGTCTTCAATTTTAATGCCCATATTGTATTTTTGAT
>Ga0194117_10005439_pt1 | contig 11601 bp, 9 predicted proteins | sample TA2MahsurfametaG_FD_160579 | JGI IMG/M metagenome (GOLD analysis project Ga0194117, IMG submission 160579) | Freshwater microbial communities from Lake Tanganyika, Tanzania - TA2015009 Mahale N1 surface | ecosystem: Environmental > Aquatic > Freshwater > Lake | place: Tanzania: Lake Tanganyika...
CAACGAGGAAGGGAAATTCCTGCCCTGGATCCTTCGGATCGCGCACAACCTCTGCATTGATCATTTCAGGCGGAATGGCAAAATGCCATTGGTGCGGGCCCATGATGATTGGGACCCCATGGAGCAAATGACAGACACGGAGATGCATGCCGAAGACAAATTGATGATGAAGCAATCCATAACCAAGGTGAAGCAGCTCGTCGCCCGTCTGCCCGAAGAGCAACGTGAGGTGCTGATTATGCGGATCTACGGGGATCTCAGCTTCAAAGAAATTTCGGAGGCTACCGGAGTGAGCATTAATACCGCACTTGGCCGTATGCGGTACGCCTTGAGCAATCTCCGCAAATTGATTCATCAGAAGGGCATTGTTTTGTAGCATAGGGCTGCGGTTCTTGGGCTACTTGATTCGTCGAGGAATACGCCTCTGAGGTTACTCCTCTGAGGAATATGCCTCTTTGGATAAGAAAGGGGAAAGGTCTGCGTTATGCTAAACAAAATGGCCTATGAACGAAAACCTAACCCTTCAGGATCAACTTATTTTGCATGTATTCAACGAATTGCCGCCGGCCTCGTCGGCTGCTTTTGAACATCAGTTGATATCCGACCCGGAATTGCAGGAGGAGCACCGGGTCATGAACAACCTCCTTCATTGGCTTCGAGCCGATTTGCAGCCCTTTCCATCCCCCACAGTTTCTCCCGCCGTGTTGGCGAGGTTGGAGACCTTGATGACGGATTAAAAATTGGCAAGGCTTAGGAGCCTTGGCGGTAGTTTTGGGGCATGACGATCAAAGAGCGTTATGCCGAGGTGTTACGGTATTTTGAGGAAAGCGGTTTGGAGGCGGAGACGGAATTGCTGTACCGCAATCCCTTTGAGTTGCTGGTGGCGGTGGTTTTGTCCGCCCAATGCACCGACAAGAGGGTGAATATCGTGTCCAAATCCTTGTTTGCCCGCTTGCCGGATGCGGCTTCGATGGCGGCGGCCGGGGAGGACGTCATACGGGGCCTGATTGCCTCCATTTCATATCCCAATGCCAAAGCCAGGCATTTGGCGGGTTTGGCTCAGTTGTTGATGGAGCGTTTTGGGGGCGAAGTCCCGTCGGCCCGGGAGGATTTGATGGCATTGCCCGGGGTGGGTCGCAAAACCGCCAATGTGATTTTATCGGTACTCCACGGAGAGGCGGCGATGGCGGTGGATACCCATGTTTTTCGGGTTTCGGCTCGATTGGGCTTGACCCGAGGAGCCAAAACCCCGCTGGCTACCGAGGTTCAGTTGATGCGGCATATCCCTGAGGCGTTGGTTCCCAAGGCCCATCATTGGCTGATTTTGCACGGTCGGAGGGTTTGCGTGGCCCGCAATCCACGCTGCGTGGACTGTGGACTGCAGGCCTGCTGCGCCTATTTCCGCAGGAATTCAGGTTCTAAGGCGGGGTAGGCAGGGCGGGTTGTATTTTTATCGAATGCAACCCTATGGAAATCTCAAAGGCAAAACGGCCCTGGTCTGCGGGGCCAGTCAGGGCATTGGATGGGCCTCGGCCAAGGCTTTGGCCGCATCCGGTGCACGCATTGTTATGGTATCTCGAACCGCCGAGGCATTGGAGCAGCGATTGAAAGAATTGGGGGGCGATGGGCATGTGTTTTGGGCGGTGGATTTGCAGAATTTGCAGCAGGTCCGGGATGGGTACGGGTCTTGGGGACGTGGTTCAGAAGAAGTGGTGCATATCTTGGTGAACAACAGCGGGGGTCCACCGGCCGGGGCGCTGCATGCGTCGGCCACGGAGGCCTTTGATGCGCCATGGAAACAGCAGGTGTTGGCCGCCCATGAATTAATGCGGGCGGTGTTACCCGGAATGAAGGCGGCGGGCTACGGACGAATTATTAATATTATATCGACATCGGTCAAGGCCCCTCTTCGGGGATTGGGCGTAAGCAATACGATCCGTGCGGCAGTGGCCAATTGGTCCAAAACGCTTTCGGTGGAATTGGCTCCTTGGGGGATTACGGTAAACAATGTTTTGCCAGGAGCCACCCTGACCCAACGCTTGGTTTCCATTATCGAAGGCAAGGCGGCGTCCACAGGACACAGCGTGGAGGATATCCAAAAGGAAATGCTGGCCGAAATCCCCGCCGGGCGCTTTGGAACACCGGAAGAGATCGCCGCCGCGGTGGCTTTTTTGGCTTCGCCGGCCGCAGGATACATCAACGGCATTCATTTGCCGGTGGATGGGGGGCGTACCCCTAATTTGTAATCCTCGGTCATTGTGTAATACTATTTTTATTAACGGACTAAGATGAACTTCTCTGAGAATTCTATGGCACGAACATCCCTATGGGTGCCTGGTGAAGATCTTTTGAATTATATCAACGGTCAAATGCAGCCGGCGCTTGGGGGTGCATGGTTGGAGAATATGAATCCGTCTACGGGACAGGTGATGGGGCGGTTTCCGGATTCGGATGCGTCCGATGTTGCGATGGCGGTGGAGGCGGCGGCAGCGGCCTTTCCAGCCTGGTCGGGGATGTCTGTTGAAAAGCGTTCGGCTTTACTATACCGCTTGGCGGATTTGATCGAGGGGCACGCCGAAGAGCTTGCCGCCGCCGAGAGTGCCGATCAGGGCAAACCGATCAGCTTGGCAAGCAAGACGGATATCCCCCGAGCCGTGGACAATTTTAGGTTTTTTGCGGCCTCGATACGGACCTTCAGTTCGGAATCGCAGCCGGTCAGCGGAGGGCACTTGAACATTACGTTGCGGCAGCCCATCGGTGTGGTCGCTTGTATCTCGCCTTGGAACTTGCCTTTGTATTTGTTGACCTGGAAAATCGCTCCTGCTTTGGCTGCGGGCAATACGGTGGTGGCCAAGCCCAGCGAGTTGACTCCGTTGACGGCCTATCTCTTGGGGAAATTGTGCGGGGAGGCCGGCGTACCACCGGGGGTGGTGAACCTGGTGCATGGCACCGGTCTGCGGGCCGGGGAGCCGTTGATAACGGACCCGCGTATTCCCGTCATTAGTTTCACGGGCGGTACGGTTACGGGGGCCCGCATCGCTGGCCTCGCCGCTCCCCTCTTCAAAAAAATGTCCTTGGAGCTGGGCGGCAAAAACCCAAACATTGTCTTTACCGATGCCGATTTGGATCAGGCGGTGGAAACCGCCGTTCGAGCCGCTTTCACCAACCAAGGTGAAATTTGTTTGTGCGGTTCCCGCATTTTGATTCAACAGCCGATTTATAATACATTCCGTGATCTTTTCCTTGCCAAGGTCAAAGCCTTGTCGGTGGGGGATCCGCGGGAACAAGTCAATCTGGGCGCGTTGGTATCCGAAGGACATCTGCACAAGGTCTTGGGCTATGTGCAACTCGCTCGTGATGAAGGCGGTATCGTTTTGTGCGGTGGAAACCGCGTTCACCCCGAAGGCCCCTGTCAGAACGGGTACTTTATGGAGCCCACGGTTATCGAAGGACTCCCGAACACCTGTCGCACCAACCAAGAAGAAATCTTTGGCCCGGTGGTGACCCTACAACCTTTTGAGAACGAAAGCGAAGCTTTAGTCTTGGCCAACGGCACACCTTTTGGTTTAGCCGCTCAGGTCTGGACTTCGGATCTTAGCCGGGCCCATCAAGTTGCTCAGCAACTCAAATTTGGACTGGTATGGGTGAATTGTTGGATGATTCGGGATTTGCGGACCCCTTTTGGAGGCGCCAAAGCCTCTGGAATTGGGCGTGAAGGCGGTGTGGAATCTCTCCGCTTTTTTACGGAGCCCACCAATGTTTGCATCAAAGTTTAAATCCAAACCCAAGCATGTTCCCAAAAAGGTTGCGCCTAAACGAATATTCGTTGAAATAGGTCGGGAATTTTCTTTAACATTCACAATAATCTTCTTACGTATGTTGACCTTGCCATCCTGGTTAATAAAATACAAAAAACCAATTGTTATAACTTTATCTCTTGTGGTGTTGCAATGGTTCTTTGGCTTTGATCCCAAATTTACCTTGATCAACCTTATTTGGTTGCTTTTTTGAAACCCATCGAAAACCCAAACGATGAAAATGCTGGTCTTGTGTACGGGGAACAGTTGCCGTTCCCAAATGGCCGAAGGGTATCTACGGAAATACTCGGATTCTTCGGTTGAAGTTTACAGCGCCGGCATCGAGGCGCATGGGCTCAATCCCAAGGCGGTGGCCAGCATGGCCAGGGATGGGGTGGATATTTCTGGCCAAAAATCAACGCTGGTAGATGTATACGCCGCCATGGTCTTTGATTTGATTTTGACGGTCTGCGATAATGCCCAGGAAAATTGCCCCGTCTTTCCCAGCAAAGACGGCACAACAACCGTTCGCCTCCATCACAGCTTTCCGGACCCTGCCAAAGCCCAGGGAACCTCGGAGGAAATTGCGGAAGCTTTTGACATGGTCCGGGATCAAATCCGCGATTATTGTCGGGAAATTATTTACAACCCCAGCTGATAGGTCAGCAGAAAATAACGAGGAGCCTGGGGAAAGACATAGCTATCCGTGACGGGTACTCCGATATCGTTGAGGTAACCGAAGGTATAACCGTGTCCGGCGTAGCCATGGTTGAGGAGGTTGACAATGCGAAACTGCAGGCTTTCGTTTTGGGATTTGAGCAGGCGATTTCCTAACAATGCTCCGTTCCATTGGATTTGGAGTTGATGGACCGAATACGGGTCAAGGCTTCGCGTCAGGTCTCCGGAATTATCCAGGTATTGTCTTCCGACCCATTGCATATTCCATAACACCTCCAAATTTTGAAGGGGCTTCCATGTCCACGAAGCTCCAAGAATTTGTTCAGGAGACAAGGCAAGCGGTGTGTTTTGACGTTCAGCAACCAATTGATTACCAATAAATTCACTAAAACGATCCACCCGATTTCTGGACAAGGTTCCTTGGATTTGGACTTGATGTTGGGGATGGATATCGTAGGTCCCTTGGAATTCCCAACCCAATCGCCGGGAAATTGGAACGTTGATGCGGGTATAGGCCCCGACATCGTTAATGCGTCCAGTCAATAACAATTGATGCCGGTATTCCATCCAATAAAAGTTGGAGACCAAGCGGGTGCGTTTGCCTAGGTATTGGGAACCCACTTCGAGGTTGGCCATGCGTTCAGGGCGTGGATAGGGATAAGCAACCAGAATGTTATTACTGTCTCCCACTCCATAGGCCGAAGCAAAATCGTCGCGAACCGGCTCGCGATGCCCCAAACCCAGGTAGGTGTAATGGGACCAGCGTTCGTTGGCTTGAAAATGCAGTCCTGTTTTGGGGTTCACAAAGTTGAAGACCTTTTGGATTGGGCGTGGCTGCCCGTCCCCGCCCTCTCCAAGGAGGGCGTAATTGATCCCGCGCCACTGCACATCCCCGTACCATTGAAGACGGCCGTCTCGGCTAAGGGGGCGCTGGTTTTTGATGAAGGCCGATACCTCGCTTTTGACCGCTCGGTTGCGGTAATACTCGTGTTCCGGCAGGCTGAGGGCCCCAACGCGGGTCCACAAGACGCGGCCAAAATGCCATCCGGTATAGCGTTGGACCTGGGCCCCTAGGGTCCAACCACGGTACTGGGCCTGAAGGATTTGTCCCACAAAGTGGTTGTCCAGCCAACGTTGGCGGATAAGGTCCGAGCGGGTGGCCAGGACCACCAAGCTATCGTTGCCTACACGGACCGGAGGAAGGCCATAATCCGCCAAGGCTTGGTAAGGACTGTATTCTTCGTAATACCCGTAACCTCTTGTATAAAAGAGGGTGTTATGAATAGACCAACCCGATGGACTGTTGTGCTTGATAGAATATTGCCAGTGGTCTTGCCGGTAGTTATCGGTTTGGTTAGGGTAGAAGGCGGTTTGCCCGGAATCGTTTGTAAACATACCTGCGTAATTGAAGCGGGGGTTGTTTTTCCATTCCGAAGCCGATAAGCCGTACCAGGCTTGGCCGGTTTTTTCTTGACCCGAAAGAACGGACCAGCGGTGTATGGTGTTACGATTTTTGTAAGCCAGCGAAGCGGCCAAAGAGGTCAGGTTGCTGCCGGAACGTTCCACGTAACCGTTGGATAGGATGCGGGAGGCGCGGACCTGGGCAGACCAGGCTCCGGATTGGGAGAGGGTGTTGGCGGTAAAGCTTTGAATTTGAGTACCAAAGCTACCTCCGCCCACCCGTAGGGCGATGCCGGGGCTGTCCGTTTCGCTGTGGGTTTCGAGGTGGATGCTGGCCCCAAAGGCCGAGGATCCGTTGGTGCTGCTGCCCAGTCCGCGCTGGATTTGGACCGAACTGAGGGAGGAGGTCAAATCGGGCATATTGACCCAGAACAACCCGTGGGATTCGGCGTCGTTGACCGGAACCCCGTTCAAGGTAACATTGATTCGTGTCATATCCGAACCGCGAATGCGCAAATTGGTATAGCCAATGCCGGTGCCTGCATCGGAAGAAGCCAAGGTAGAGGGTTCCATTTGCAAGACGTAAGGCATGTCTTGGCCGTTGTTGAGTCGCTTCAAATCCACTGCATCCAGGCGGGTGGAGGTAACCGGGGTTCCTGGCAGAACATGGCCTGCCGTGACCACCACCTCTTCCCGCATCAAGATTGAGGGCTGCATTTGCAAGACCCAATTCCGAAGGGTATCCTGGGCGAAATCACCGCTGTTTCCCAAGGGTATCTGCATGCGCAGGGGTTGGTAGCCAACAAAACGAACCAAGAGCTTCTGGCTCCCCCAAGGTCTTTCTAAGACAAATTCACCTTGAGAATTGGCGGTTGTTCCCAGGCTGGTTCCCTCCCAAAGCAGGGTTGCACCAGGCAATGGACGACCCTGGGGGTCCATAACGCGGCCTTGTAGGAGGCTTTTAGGAGACTTTGGGGCGGTTTGTCCTTGGGCTAGGGCAACCAAAGCGGGACCAAGGAGGGCGATGGTTGCCAGAACCAAGCGTTTTAGGAGGGTGCTCATGGGGTTTTTTGGGTTAAAAGGAACAAAAAACCGGGTCCGGAGCCGACCCAAGCCGATGAAGGCTCTCATCTTCCCTACGCGGGCATGACCCCGACAGGTTCAATGGGTATGATCTCAGCCCCCTCCAATACGGTTGGGGGGGCACCCCGTGATGCGGCAAAATTAGAACAAATTCGTAATTTCCTGCTCCTTTCAGTGGGTAACTTTGCCCCCTACTTTTTCCTGTTTTTTGAACCCCAACGAGACCCCCTTCCATGATTGGATTTGTCAACAAAGTGCTGCAAGGATTTTTTGGTAATAAATCCGAAAGGGATGTCAAGGCCTTGTGGCCTCGAGTGGATGAAATTAACCAGCATTTTGAATCCTATGCCGCGCTTACCCATGATGAATTGCGAGCCAAAACGCTGGAGTTTAAGGGAAGAATTCACGAGGGATTGCAGCCGTATCACGAAAAGCTATCAGCCTTGAAGGTTCAAGGTGCAGAGGGAGAGGATGCCCAGGCTCAGGCCGCGCGTTTTGAGGATTACGATGCCACCCTCAAGGAAAGAGACAGCGCCTTGGAAGACATCCTTCAACAATTGTTACCGGAGGCCTTCGCTGTGGTCAAAGAAACGGCCCGAAGACTCACTCAACATAGTGAATTGAAGGTGACGGCTACCGAATTGGACCGTGAATTGGCCGCAGAGGGAAAAGACTTCGTGCGCATCGATGGAGTACATGCCCTCTACAGCAACCGCTGGACCGCTGCGGGGGCCGAGGTCCTTTGGAACATGGTGCATTACGATGTTCAGCTTATCGGGGGTATGGTACTGCATTCTGGCAAAATCTCCGAAATGTCAACGGGCGAAGGCAAAACCCTGGTTTCCACCTTGCCCGCTTACTTGAACGCCCTGAGTGGTTTGGGAGTGCATATTGTTACAGTAAATGATTATTTGGCCCGAAGGGACTCGGAGTGGAACGGCCCCTTGTTCCAATTCCATGGCCTGCGGGTGGATTGCATTGACAAACATCGTCCCAATACCGAAGCTCGTCGCAAAGCATATCGAGCGGACATCACCTACGGCACCAACAATGAGTTTGGTTTCGATTACCTAAGAGACAACATGTCTCATGCGGTCGAAGAATTGGTGCAACGAAAGCATCATTTTGCCATGGTCGATGAGGTGGATTCCGTGTTGATCGATGATGCGAGAACGCCACTGATTATTTCGGGACCGGTACCGAGGGGCGATCACCATGAATTCCATCAACTAAAGCCACGAATCGAATCCCTCGTGGAATCCCAAAAGCGCTACCTTAACACTGCCTTGGCCGACGCTCGTAAATTGTTTGCCGAAAACAAGGCAGAGGAAGCGGGCCTTCCGCTCTTCAGGGCCTATCGAGGTCTACCCAAAAATAAAGCTCTTATCAAATTTCTTTCCGAACCGGGAGTACGGGCCCTCTTGCTCAAAACAGAAGCCCATTACCTGCAAGATCAGCAAAAGGAAATGCACAAGGCCGATGCCGAGTTGTTCTTCGTGATTGACGAGAAAAACAATTCCATCGAGTTGACCGAGAAGGGCATTGAACACATCACCTCCCGTGGCGAAGATTCCTCGTTCTTCGTCCTACCGGATGTTGGGGCAGAAATTGCTGAAATCGAAAAATCATCCGCAGACCCTGCCCAGAAGGCCGAAGAGAAGACCAAGCTGATGCAGGATTTCCAAATCAAATCGGAGAGAATTCACACCATCAACCAACTGCTCAAGGCCTACTGCCTGTTTGAAAAGGATATTGAGTATATCGTTGATCAGAACAAGGTCAAAATTGTGGATGAACAAACCGGCCGCGTTTTGGACGGTCGTCGCTACTCCGATGGATTGCATCAGGCTATTGAGGCCAAAGAGAATGTGAAGGTTGAAGCGGCAACCCAGACTTTTGCCACCATTACCTTGCAAAACTTCTTCAGGATGTACCACAAATTGGCAGGGATGACGGGTACGGCCGAAACCGAGGCGGGCGAGTTATGGGAAATTTACAAATTGGATGTTGTGGTCATTCCTACTCATCGACCCATCGTGCGCAAGGATGAAGAGGATTTGGTTTACAAAACCAAGCGCGAAAAGTACGCGGCCATCATTGACCAAGTAGCCGCCTTGGTGGAAGCAGGTCGCCCTGTCTTGGTCGGTACGACTTCGGTGGAAACCTCCGAGCTCTTGAGCCGGATGATGACCCTTCGCAAGATCAAGCACAATGTCCTCAATGCCAAACAGCATCAACGTGAAGCGGAAATTGTAGCGGAAGCGGGTCGAGCGGGGACCGTAACGATCGCCACCAACATGGCCGGCCGCGGAACGGATATCAAATTAGGCGATGGCGTTAAGGATGCAGGCGGTTTGGCCATCATCGGAACAGAGCGGCATGAATCACGCCGCGTGGACCGTCAGCTGCGGGGCCGTTCAGGCCGTCAAGGAGATCCGGGTTCCTCCATCTTTTTTGTGTCGTTGGAAGACGATTTGATGCGATTGTTCGGCTCCGAGCGCATTTCGAACATCATGGACCGCTTCGGTTACCAAGAAGGAGAGGTCATTCAGCATTCCATGATCACCAAATCCATTGAACGTGCTCAGAAAAAGGTAGAGGAGAACAATTTTGGGGTGCGCAAACGGTTGTTGGAGTACGATGATGTGATGAACGCCCAACGCGAAATCGTGTACAGCCGTCGTCGCAATGCACTTTACGGCGAACGGGTGCATCGTGATGTGCTCAATGCCTTGGCCGATTTGGTGGAGGAAATGGTGGAACAGTACAAAGATTCCTCGGATTACGAGAATTTCATGTTGGACGGCCTCAAGACCTTTGGCATCCAATGGGATCTGCAAGCCGAAGACTTCGAGAGCCTCAAAACCCCGGCCTTATCCGAGAAAATTCATCAACAGGCTTTGGCCGAGCTTAATCGCCGTCAAGACGCTATGGTGCAAGTTGTTATGCAACATCTTCGTGAATGGTTGCAACAACCCGACAAGCTTCAGGAAGGCATAGGTATTCCGGTGGCCTTTGCAGGGAGGTCTGTGCAGTTGGGCGTGCAGTTGGGCGCGCTCAAAGAAAGTTCTGGTCGTGTTCTCATTACGGAATTAGAAAAAGCCTTGACCTTGTTTCTAACGGACGAAGCCTGGAAAAACCATTTGAGGGACATGGACGATCTTAAGCAATCGGTTCAAAACGCGGTGTACGAGCAGAAAGATCCTTTAGTCATTTACAAAATCGAGTCTTTCGGGATGTTCAAAAAGATGTTATCCGAAATTTATCAGGAATTAATTTCCATGCTTTTCCAGGCCAGAATACAGGGGAATGAGGAAGGTGTGCCTGCAAATCCTGCGCCCCCTAAAGCCTTGGTGACGCCTACGGGTTCGAATCAGTCCACCACGGCCAGCAAAGCCGATTACCGTGTGACCACCAATTCCACGGCGATGCAGAACTCTGCGCCTACGGCAAGCCCCGTACGTGTTGGGCCCAAAATCGGCCGCAACAATCCTTGTCCCTGCGGTAGCGGTCGGAAATTCAAATCGTGCCACGGCAAAGACGCCGAAGCCTAAGCATGAAACGAATGAATTGCTTTCTAAGTAACTTAGAGTCAGCATTCCAAACTCCAACCAGGTCATGAAACATCGATTTACCGCACGTTTGCTTGCCATGGTCGCCCTCAGCGGCCCTGTTCTGTGGCTGTTCTTGTTCCTGGGATCTACGGGGACGGTTAAGGCTTGTCTTTTGCCCAATGGTCAGGACTTGACCTGTCTGGGTTCGGACTCCGGTGCTACGGTAGCCCCTGACCCAGAAAAAATTCCAGGGTTCCGCGTACAGGTGTATCAAGGCCCGTCCAGAGCCAAGGCCAAAGAGATTCGCGACCTTATGGTGCAGCAATATTCCAAATTAGGAGTATACATGGGTTTCCGCCAACCGGATTTTAGGGTTCGAATAGGCGATTTTCGAGACAAAGCCGAGGCGCAGGCTTATTTGCAGATGCTGAAAAGCGAATACCCTACAGCCTTTGTGGTGCCTGACAAAGTTCTGTTTTATCCCAAAGGATTCGAGGAAGTCCTACCGAACCTGGACCTGGATGGCTTCGAAGATTGAAGCCCTGCGGCGTGATGCCGAAACCATGCAGTCGGCCTTGGTCTCGGATCGTAGGCATTTGCACCAGCATCCGGAATTGTCCTTTGAAGAGCGCGAAACTTCGCAATTTGTGATAAGGCGCCTGCAAGACCTGGATATCCCGTACAGGGAAGGGGTCGGCGGGTATGGAGTCTTGGCCCATATAGCAGGGGTTGGTCCGGGACCTACCGTCGCTTTGCGTGCCGATATGGATGCCCTCCCTATCCAGGAGGCCAACAATGTTCCGTATGCATCCAAGGTGGCTGGGGTGATGCACGCTTGTGGTCATGATGTGCATACCGCATCCCTTCTGGGTGCGGCGGCATTGTTACGATCCAGATCTGGTGATTTCCGGGGAAATGTGAGGCTTTTGTTTCAGCCCGCCGAAGAGCGATTGCCCGGAGGGGCGAGTTTGATGATCCGGGATGGTGCCTTGCAGGATCCTGTTCCGGTTTCGATTTACGGTCAGCATGTGATGCCTTTGTTGGACAGCGGGAAAGTGGGGTTTCGATCGGGGCAATACATGGCCTCG
>Ga0194117_10005442_pt1 | contig 11598 bp, 7 predicted proteins | sample TA2MahsurfametaG_FD_160579 | JGI IMG/M metagenome (GOLD analysis project Ga0194117, IMG submission 160579) | Freshwater microbial communities from Lake Tanganyika, Tanzania - TA2015009 Mahale N1 surface | ecosystem: Environmental > Aquatic > Freshwater > Lake | place: Tanzania: Lake Tanganyika...
GGGGCGGCGGCGAGTCGGGCGGTGGTGCGGGTGGCGGAGAGATCCCCGCGCCCACGGTCCGCTTCGCGGTCGGCAACCACTGGACCGGCGGCTATGGCGCGACCATCACCATCACCAACGCGGCGGGCGTCCCGATCAGCGACTGGGTCCTCGAGTAGCGAGGCGGTCCGAGCGTCGGCAGCCTCTGGAACGGCAGCTATTCCGCCTCGGGCGGGGTCGCGACCGTCCAGAACGCAGGCTGGAACTCGACGATCAACGCGGGCGGCAGCGTGAGCGTCGGCTTCAACGGCCTCGGCACGATGACCGACGACGTCAGCGAGTGCCGCGTGAACGGACTTACCGCGACGGTGATCTATGACCTGCCCGCAGGCTGGACCGGGACCGGCTCGGGCGGCTCGGGTGGCTCGGGCGGTGGCGAGTCGGGCGGCGGGAGCGGCGGCTCGGGTGGTTCGGGCGGCGGCGGCTCGAGCGGCGAGAGCGGACCTCGCTTCTCCTGCGAGGGCGACCTCGACGGCGACTTCCTCGTCGGCGACGCCGACCTTGCGCTCGCCGCCGCGGCGCTCGGCACGAGCGGGGCGAACCTCGCGGCGGACCTCGACGGCAACGGCGTCGTGAACGAGCTCGACCTCTCGATCCTCCAGGCGCTCTTCGGCGCCTGCCCGGAGAAGCGGGTGGTCGCGTACTTCGCCGAGTGGGGCATCTACGGCAGGCAGTACTTCCCCGCCTCGATGCCGCTCCACAAGGTGACGCACGTCAACTACGCCTTCGCGAACATCGGCGCGGACGGACGCATCGCCCTCGGCGACCCCTACGCGGCGATCGACAAGGCGTATCCCGGCGACAGCTGGGAGCAGCCGGTCCGCGGCAACTACAACCAGTTCAACAGCGTGCTCAAGGCGCAGTTCCCGCACCTCAAGACGCTGATCTCCGTCGGCGGCTGGACCTGGAGCGCCCGCTTCAGCGACGTCGCCCTCACCTCGCAGAGCCGGGCGGTCTTCGCGCAGAGCTGCGTCGACTTCATCCGGCAGTATGGCTTCGACGGCGTCGACCTCGACTGGGAGTACCCGGTCTCGGGAGGCCTCTCCACCAACACGTACCGTCCTCAGGACAGGCAGAACTACGTGCTGCTGCTCGCCGAGCTCCGGTCGCGCCTCGACGCGGCGGGCGCCGCCGACGGGACGCACTACCTGCTGACGATCGCGTCGGCGGCGGGCTTCGACAAGCTCGTCAACTTCGACCTCGCCGCGATGCATCCCTACCTCGACTTCATCAACGTGATGTCGTACGACTTCTTCGGGGCGTGGGACCTCTCGACGACCGGGCACCAGGCGGGCTTCCGCGCGAACCCCGCGATGACCACGGTCAATCCGGAGATCCGCGCGAAGTACAACCTGCAGTGGGCGATCGAGCATCATCTCGCCCAGGGCGTGCCCGCGTCGAAGATCGTTCCGGGCGTCGCGTTCTACGGTCGCAGTTGGGGCGGCGTCTCGCCGGTCAACCACGGTCTCTTCCGCGCGGGCACCAGCGTGCCGCCCGGGCAGTGGGACGACTGGTCGAGCGGCGCGACCGGCGTCTACGACTGGACCAACATCGAGGACAAGATCGCCTCGGGTCAGTACGCGAGGCACTGGGACTCGACGGCGCTCGCGCCCTGGCTCTACGGAAGCGCCTTCGGCGGGCACTTCATCTCCTACGACGACCCGCAGAGCATCCGCCTCAAGGGCGCGTGGGTGACGGAGCGAGGTCTCGGCGGGCTGATGTTCTGGGAGTCCTCGGGCGACCGCCGCGAGACCCTCTTCGACGCGGTCCTCGAGGGCATGCGAGGAGTGCCTGGTCAGGCTCCGTGAGCATTCGCCAAGACCCCCCGTGGGTCCGCTGGTCGTCCCTCGACCGCGGACCTGCTCGCGACCCGAGGCGGGCGCCCCGTGCGCCCGCCTCGGTCGCGCGCCGGAGGAAGCTCGCGGCGGAGCCGGGTCGGCGCCCGCGGTCGCGGCGCGTTCAGGCCGCCTTCGCCTTGGTGAGATGGTGCACCACGAATCGCCCGATGCCCGCGAGGATGATCAGGAGCGCCCCGATCGCGCCCAGCCTCATGAGGACGCCGTCGACCATCTCCTGCGAGTCCTCGGCGGAGGCGATCCGCTGGTCGAGCGAGTCGATCCGCTGGGCGAGCCGGTCCATGGTCGCGGAGAGCGCCGCGACGTTCGAGGCGAACGACTGGCCGGTCGAGGCGACCGAGTCGAGCGCCGCGCTCGTCCTCGCCATCGCCTCGTTGGTCGCGGTGATCGATTCGGCAAGCGCGACGAGCCGCGGCTCGACGGAGGCGATTCGCTGCTCGGTCCGATCGAGCCGCTCGGCGACGACCGCCAGCGACTTCGCGAATGACTCGAGCGTCTGGTCCATCGCCGCCACCGATCCGGCGAGCCCGGTCATCGGCTCGTGCAGGCCGAGCAGGTTCTTCTGCGTCTCGTCGAGGCGGGCGCCGATCGACTCGAGCGAGCCCTTGATCGCCGTGAATCCGTCGCTCGCGAGCACCGTGGAGATGAGCTCCTGCGCCCGCCAGCCGATCGACTGGGGCAGCCGACCGAGGAGCCAGAGCAGGCGACCGCCGAGCATGCGGAGGAGCTGGATCTGCGTCGCGGCCTCGGAGACCGGCGAGAGCAGGCTCGGGGCGGACGCCTGCAGCGCCTGCACGTTCACGTCCGAGGAGACCGCGAGGTCCGGCAGCCGGATCAGCCCGATCATCGTGCGTCCGGGGTTCCGCTTCTTGAAGCCCTCCACCGCCTCGTCGACGATCGCGATCTGATCGGGCGTCATCCACTCCTTGGCGACCCGCTCGACCTCGGCGAGGAGCGCCCCGAAGGTCCGACCGCAGTCCTCCTCGAACGCCTGCTTGGGGAGACCCTTGCGGTTCTCGCACGCCCACGCGGCGAGCTTCGCGTAGACGAGCAGGTCGACGAGCGCCTGCGCCGGGTCGTCGTCGAGGACGATCGCCCGGACGAAGGAGACCGCGTTGTTGCGGATCGTCTCGGCGATCAGCAGCTCCTCGTCGCTGGCGCCCTGCAGGTAGACCTGGCTGGCGACCGCGCCGAAGGTGGCGGCGGCGAAGTCCGCGACGTCGAAGAGCTCCGCGGAGAGCTTCTCGGCGCTCCGGATCGCCTCCTCCGCCGCGGGGTCCGGCGGCGGCGTGGAGAGGCAGCCGGCGGCGGCGGCGGCGAGGACGAGCGCGAGCAGGGGACGGGCGTGGACGAGTCGCTTCATCGGCGGGGACGATACCGGAGCGGGGGGTCCGGATCGGTCAGCGGAGCTCGATCGACGCCTCGAGGTCCCTCGCCTTCTCCGCCTCGTAGAGGATCCGCGGGCTCGCGCCCTCCGGCGCCCGCACGAGGAAGCGGAACCACCGCGAGCCCTGGCCTGGAATCCCCTGCTCGACGAGGAGCGTCGAGGGTCGGGACGCGACTGGCTCGAAGGTCGTCGCGAGGATGCCGGTGGTGGGACCGGCGGCGACCGCCTCGACGCCATCGCCCGCGAGCGAGAGGCGGTCGGGCACGCCGATCGACTTCTCCGCGGCGCGGGCGGTGCGGGTGGGAATCAGGCGGTCGTTCGCGATCGCGATCGTCACCTCCCAGAGGTCCTCGCCGATCCGCGTGGCGGTCAGCGACTCGACGCGGAGGAGCGGCATCTGCTCGGCGTGGAACGCCGTGAAGGCGAAGTTCCGGTGGCACTCCTCCTCGAGCATGAAGGGCGGCGGGATCCGCGACGAGAACTTCGTGCCGCCGCCGACGAGGACGGTGCCGTACTCGGGATGCGGCAGCTCCTGCCAGTCGCTCCAGGTCCGACCGAAGAGCACGCGGTCCTGCCAGCGGCGCCGCTGCGCCTCGTCCGGCGACTGCCCGTTCTGCAGGATGCGGAGGTCGGTCCAGAGCTCGTTCGTGAAGGAGACGATCCCGAGGCTCTCCGCGATCCAGTTCACGAAGCCGCCGTGGACGGTGTAGAGGTCCGAATGGATCACGAGCGGCCGATAGAACGGCAGCATCTCGGCGCCGGCGCGGGCGATGGCGTCATAGGTCGCGCGGTCGCGGGCGGGATACTCGCCCTCGCGGTCCGCGGCGCCCGGTCCGCGGAGGATCATGCCGCCGGTGTTGTGGTACGCCTGACCCGCGGCGATGTTGCTCCTCGCGAGGATGAACTCGGCGATCGCCCGGGTCTCCGGGTAGGAGAGGGGATGCGTCCCCGCGCCCGACTCCACGTGCTTCGGCCGCCAGTCGCCGGGCCAGTTGCGGTTCATGTCGTAGCCGCCCTTGCCGTCCTCGTTGACCTCGCCGTCGCCGTCGTCGTCGATCCCCTCCTGTCCCGCCATCGACCACTCGCCGAACTCGCGGGTCCCGTCGGCGCGCGGCTCGGTCGGCACCCGCTCGAGGAAGCGCGGATCGCGAGGATCTCGGCGGTGCGTGCCGAAGGGATCCTTCCGCCACATCTGCTCGATGTGACCGTCGCCGTCGAGGTCGTTGGGTCCGTCCTCGTCGAGGAGCCCGTCGGCGTCGTTGTCGGTCGGGGCGACGCCGGTACGGCTCGAGTGCGGCGTGTGCGGCTCCTCGAACCACGAGGCGCGCCCGTCGGGATTCACCACCGGGACGAAGTAGAACGCCGCCCGGGCGAGGAGGTCGCGGATCGCCGGCACCTCGTCGCGCGCCTCGAGCAGGTACCAGATCGAGTAGAGCACCGTCTCGGTCGCCTGGATCTCGTTCGCGTGGATCGAGCCGTCGATGTACATCGCGGGCTTCGAGGAGTCCGGTCCGGTCGATGGGTCGTTGATCGTGAAGACCCAGATCGGTCGTCCCTCGACGCTCGTCCCGATCGACTCGAGCCGCGCGACGTCGGCATGCTCGGCGGCGAGCCGGCGGAGCATGTCCTCCACCTCGTCGAGCTCGTAGTAGCGGTTCCAGGCGACGTCGACCTTGGCGTCGATCTGCTGCTGCGCGGTCGCGGTCGCGGCGAGGCAGGCGGCGATGCACGCCCCGAGGCGGACGAGGAGGTCGGACGCGGCGGGCTTCATCGGGAGGTCTCCTCGCCGGCGGCGGCGATCGAGCCGTCGCGCACGATGACGGCGGTCTCGGGAAGGAACGGGCCCCGGGCGGTCAGGCGGACCTCCTCGCCGGGGGCGGAGGTGACGATCCAGGAGAGGTCCATCCGCTCGCCGGGCGCGAGCGCCGGGATCAGCACCGAGCGCCGGCCGCTTCGGATCGCCTCGCGAGGCGAGGAGATCGCGACGACGATCGGCGGGGTCATGCCCTCGCGCCGACCCATCACCGTCGCGGTCGGCATGCGCCCGTCGTTCACGACGGCGAGGGAGATCTGGTCGAGCCCGGGAGCAAGGCGCTCGACGCGGACGTCCCGCACCGACGCCTTCGGTCGCCGCGCGACGAGCTCGGCGAGGAACTTGCCGCGACCCTCGGCGATCGCGGGCACGGCGTCGATCGGCGGGATCGACATGAAGCCAGGCACCATGCCGCCCACCTCGACGATGCCGAGCGTCGGATGCTCGAGCGGCGTCCACGCGACGAAGCCGGCGCCGCCGCGGACCTTGTCGGAATAGGCGAGCCACGCCGCCTGCTCGGCGTCGGAGACCGCTGGCGCGGCAGGCTGGCTCGGCGCGGCGCCGCCGCCCCCGACCGCCATGCGTCCGCCTAGTCCGCCGCGTCCGCCGCGACCGCCGCGGCGCGGCGCGTCGCCCGGAGGCGGCGCGGGCGGCGCATCTCCGGTCGACTCTCCCGCGGGCGTCGGCGGCTTTGGCGTGCTCGGCTCCGCGGGCGGAGCGTCCGGCGGCGGCTCGGGAAGCGCGGGGCGCCACCAGCTCGTGCAGGCGACGGTGGTGATCCCGCGCTGGTGGTAGAGCCACGACGCGAGCGAGCCGGACATGTCCGCGCCCGCGGCGCGGTCCTGTCCGGTGCACTCCTTGAACGACTTCGCGAGGTCGGCAAGCAGCGGCAGGTCGCCCTCGTCGATCTGCGAGGGGATCCGCCCCACCGCCTCGCGCGGTCGAGGATCGGGCAGGTTCACGACGTTGTCGTGGCGACCGATCACGAGCGCCGCGTAGATCCTCGGTCTCTCGAGCACGAACTCGGCGAGGGGCAGCGTCTCCGGCTCGGAGAGCGGCCACGCGCCCGCGTCGGTCGCGAACTCCGGCCAGCGGTGGGGGAAGTTGCGGTCGGGATCGACGCCGCCCGGCGGATCCTCGGCGACGAGCCCGTCGAGGTCCGCGTCAAGTCCCTCGACGTGGAGCGAGTAGATGGCGACCTCGCCCTTGAGCGGGTCCGGTCGCCGCAGGAGCCGCGGGTCGGCGGGATCGACCACCCAGCGCGCCGGATCCGTCGGCGGCGGGTCCTTGCGGCGGATCATGGTGATCACGCCGTTGCCATCGAGGTCGCGCGGACCATCCTCGTCGACCGCCGCGTCGCGGTCGTCGCGGGTCGGGCGACCGTTGGTCGCGCTGCGTGGGTTGGGCTGGGAGAGGAATGCGCTCGCCGCGTCGGGATTCCCGCGCGGGACGAGGTGCACGGTGACCTCGTCGAGGAGCGTCGGTCGATCGCGAAGGAGGTCCTCCGCGAGCGCCATCGCGACCTCGGTCGAGGCGAGCTCGGCGCCGTCGAGCCCGCCGACGACGAGGATCGCCGGACGATCCTCGGCGAGGGCGAGGTCGCCCGCGAGCGTGAGGGCGAGGATCCGCCGACCGCCGCCGCTTCGGGCGAGCTCGACGAGCCGCGCGCGACCAGGATGCGCGGCGGCGAGCGCCTCGATCCGCGCGACGAACGCCTCGTCGGTCGGATAGCCGTCGAGGATCGAGCGAGGGCTCGGTGGCGGCGGAGGCGTCGCGGGCCCCGTCGATTCGGTGGTGATCGGCGGCGCCTCCGTCGTCGGCGGGTCCTGCGCCACGAGCGGCGACGCGATCGCGAGGGCGGAAGTCACCGCGATGCGGGCGTGGAGTCGACTGGGCATGGCGGGGTTGTAGCGGAAGCGGGCGGCAGGTTGGGGCATCTCACGACGATCGTCGCGGGGCGCATCGCGAGCCCCCCGTTGATCGGACCTCCCCTCCGTCTCGCTGGCTTCGCCAGCGAGCCACCTCCCCGACGTCGCTTCGCTCCGTCAGGGAGGAGTTCCGGAACACGACTCCCCGACCTCGCGGCGCTCGGTCGAGGAGGAGTTCCGGAGTTCCGGAGTTCCGGAACGCGCGATCTCGACGCGGTGCGCTCTGGAACTCCTCCCCACGGCTTCGCCGTGGGGAGGTGTCGCCTCGCGGAGCGAGGCGACGGAGGGGACCAACTCCGACGGGTTGCGGGCGAGGCGTGGCGTCGAGCTCGCTACGCCACGTGCTCGCCCTCGACCTTCGTGAGCGCCGCGAAGAGATCGGACAGCCGCCGCGTCGTCGGACCGACCTCGCCCGAGCCGATCACGCGGCCGTCCACCTTGGTCACCGCCGCGAGCTCGCCCATCGTGCCGGTGCAGAACATCTCCTCGGCGCGGTAGACCTCGGTGAGGGTGAGGTCGCGCACCGCGTGCGGGATGCCGTGGCGCCGGCAGAGCTCGAGCACCACCGCGCGGGTGATGCCCTCGGGGCAGGCAACCTCGCGGCTCGTCTCGACCACGCCGCCGGTCACGAGGAAGACGTGGGTCGCGTTCGTCTCCGCGACGAAGCCCTGCCGGTCGAGCATGAGCGCGTCGTCGGCGCCCGCGACGTTCGCCTCGATCTTCGCGAGGATCGACTGGATGAGGTTGCAGTGGTGGATCTTGGGATCGAGGCAGTCCGGCGGGAAGCGCCGCACGCTGCTCGTGACGAGCGAGAGCCCGGCGCGACCGTAGACCGGCGGCTTGAACTCCGCGAGCACGATCAGGGTCGGACCTGACTGGTTCAGGCGCGGGTCCATGCCCGAGGTGACCTTCACGCCGCGGGTGAGGGTGAGCCGCAGGTGGACGCCATCCCGCATCGAGTTGGCGGCGAGGGTCCGGCGGATCTCCTCGGTGATCGCCTCGTCGCTCGGGATCTCCGCGAACGCGAGCGCCTTCGCCGAGGAGCGGAGCCGCGCGAGGTGCTCCTTCAGCCGGAAGATCCGACCGTCGTAGAGCCGAAGGCCCTCCCACACGGCGTCGCCGCCCTGCACGCTGCTGTCGAATGGCGAGACGCCCGCCTCGTCGCGGTGGACGAGCCGACCGTTGATGTTGACCTTGATGTCGCGGTTGCGTGGGTCGTAGCGCTGCAGCATGTGGGAGAAGTCCTTCGGCTCAGGTCGGTCGGGCAAGCCCGGTGCGTAGGAGTTCCTCGTAGATCGCCCGGCACTCCTCCAGCACCCCGCGGAGCGCGGGCGGCACCTGCGGCGGCGGACCCTCCTCCGGCGGCTCGAAGCAGGTCGATCGCTCGACCGAGGCGTACCAGTGCCTCGCCCAGACGCCGTCGGTCTCGCGCGGTCCGGCGGGCCAGGCGAGCATCGCCTCGTCGAAGGGGACGCCGAGCGCCGTGCAGAGCGACGAGAGCGTGCCGCGCGGGTCGCGCCGGATGTCCGCGGCATCGACGACCGGGGGGGTGATCCCTCGCTCGCGCAGGCGTCGAAGCAGCCGCCGCTGCTGGGGCAAGCCAAGGTCCTCGGGCGTCGGGTCCGCGACGACCTTCGAGAAGGACGCGATCACCCGCGCGGGATCGCGGATGAGGAACGCGTGGGTGAGCCGGTCGAGCCATCCCGGCACCAGGTCCTCCATCCCGGGAAGGAGGTGATGGCTCATGTGCTTCTGATAGGAGATCCGTCGACCGCCCGGCACCGGCCCGACCAGCGACCCGATGACCCGCGTCGGATCGACCTCATGACGGCGGATCACCTCGTCTCGACCGGGGTGGTCGATGCCCGTCGCCTGCAGGTAGTGGGCGTAGAAGGGCTCGTCCACGACGACGGCATCCGAGCGGTTGCCCCAGGACCGCATCAGGGCGGTCGAGAGGTTCCGCGGACCCGACCACATCGCGACTCGGATCGGCTCCTGGAGCATCGGACGGTCCGGGGGGACGGGGACACGGAGGGACATTTCCCAATCAAGTCTGCACGGACGGCGAGGAATGTCCGAAGATCCTCGAAGATTCTGAGTCTAGTGAGTGCTTCGCTGTGCCGAGGGCAGCGTCGAGTCGCCATGCGTTTCCTCTCTGCCTTCCTCCTCGCGTACTTGGCGCTCCTCGTCGGGAGCCTGCTGCTGCTGCTCGGGATGACGCGGCTCCTCGGCGCCGAGAGCCTGCTCGTGCCGGGCGAGTGGCGGCTCGCGACGTGGTTCGCGGTGGTCGGACCGCTCTTCTTCGCCGCGGTCGCGTTCTTCGCGGGGTTCGTCGCAGGCAGGCTCGGCGGGGTCGCGCCCGGCGCGGTGCTTGCCATCGCGATCGTGGTCGTGGGGCTGGTGCTTGGTCTGACCACGATCACGCGTCGCGGCGACACGGAGGACAGGCGGTGGACGCCGAAGTTCACCGAGTTGATCCGCCGCGTCCGCTCGCCGGTGCCGTCGATGATCGCTGGACCGGTGCTCGCCGGCGGTGCCATCGTGCTCGGCACCGGGATCGGCATCCTGCGGAACTCGCGGCGCCGTCCGGACGACCTGCCGAACTTCGTGGCGGATCGATCGCCGGGGCGGCGCTGAGCGACGAGGTCGCTTCCTCAACGAGAACGCGGGTCCGGCGATGACCGGACCCGCGTGAAGTTGCTCCGCCCGCGGCTCGACGGGCGGCAGATGTCGACGAAGGGATCAGTTCGAGGCGGTGCCGGGCTTGGTCGCCTTCGGCGCATCCGCGGCGGAGCCGCTGGCGGCGCCGGGGAGGATCACCGCGTCCACGACGTGGATCACGCCGTTCGACGCCTCGATGTCGACCGCGACGACCTTCGCGCCGCCGACGGTCACCACGCCGTTCGCCGCGGCGATCGGCAGGTTCCGACCGAGGACGGTGGGCGCCTCGGTGACCGCGACGACCTCGTCGCTGTAGATGCGGCCGGGGACGACGTGATAGGTGAGGATCTCGACGAGCTTCGCCTTGTTCTCCGGCTGGAGCAGGCTCTCGACGGTGCCCTTGGGGAGCTTGGCGAACGCCTCGTCGGTCGGGGCGAACACGGTGAAGGGTCCCTCGCTCGAGAGGACCTCGACGAGACCCGCCGCCTTCGCCGCCGCGAGCAGCGTGTTGAAGGTGCCGGCATTCGCCGCGACCTGCGGGATGACGAGGTCGACCGGCAGGATCACGCGGTCGATGACGTGGATGACGCCGTTCGAGCAGGCGATGTCGGTCTTCACGACCTCCGCGCCGTCGACGAAGACCTTGCCGTCCTTCACGGCGATGTCCACCCGCTGACCCTCGAGGGTCTCGGCGAAGCGGAGCTTGGTGACGTCGGAGGCGACGACCTTCCCGGGAACGACGTGGAAGGTGAGGATGTCGATGAGCTTCGCCTTGTTCTCAGGCTTGAGGAGCATCTCGACGGTGCCGGCGGGAAGCTTGGCGAACGCCTCGTCGGTCGGGGCGAAGACCGTGAACGGACCGGTGCCCTCGAGCGCCGTCACGAGGTCGGCGGCCTGCAGGGCGGTGACGAGGGTGTTGAAGTTGCCCGCCGCGACCGCGGTCGCGGGGATGCTCTTCGCGCGAGCCTGCACAGTGCTGGTCGACGCGGCGGCGGGCTTCGCCGCGGGCGCCGTCTGGCGGGTGGTCGGCGTGCCCTGGGCGGGCTTGGTGGTCGGAGTGGTGGACTGAGTCTGCAAGCCGACGACGAGGGCGGCCGAGACGAGGATCGAAGCGAGCATGGGTACCTCCTCAGGAAGCGTCGCGACGCGCGACGCGGACCTGCACGCTTCGCCCCGGCGCGGGTCTGGATTCGTCCGCGAGCGTCTGGGTGCCTTGCGTCCTCGAGGCTCGGGCCGACGCATCTCGACCTGCTCGGCTTCGGGAGACGAGGCTGGTCGGACGGAAGTCGCTATGAACACCCGACTTGCCCGCGATGAACGATGGAGCGGAGGGAGTCAGTTCAGCGAGAGGACGCTCCGGCGTCATCGAGGATCGACGTCGCGGCGGTCGGGGAGACGGTCGGCTCCGCCGCGTCGGGGGGAAGCACCATCGCCGCGACCGCGGCGGTCGACCAGCAGGCCATGGCGCCTCCGCACATCGCCCGGAAGGCGAGGCGCGAGAAGTCGGCGCGGCGGGTCGGCGCGAGGGCGCTCAGCCCGCCGATCTGGATCGCGATCGAGGGGAGGTTCGCGAAGCCGCAGAGGGCGTAGGTGGCGATCACGACCGAGCGGGGGGAGAGCCCGCCGGAGTCCTGGATCTCGGCGAGGCGGAGGTAGGCGACGAACTCGGTCGCGACGATCTGGGTGCCGAGGAGCTCGCCGACGAGGCGGGAGTCCTGTGCCGTCACGCCCATGAGCCACGCGACCGGCGCGAAGAAGAGACCGAGCGTCGGGGCGATCCCCCACGGTCCGAACCCGTTCGCGTCGCGCCATCCCGCGATCGGCGCCCAGTCGCCGAGCGAGCGGATCGGCCAGTCGGCGAGGGCGAGGAGCGCGACGAAGGCGATGAGCATGCCGGCGACGTTCAGGGCGGGA
>Ga0194117_10005450_pt1 | contig 11589 bp, 10 predicted proteins | sample TA2MahsurfametaG_FD_160579 | JGI IMG/M metagenome (GOLD analysis project Ga0194117, IMG submission 160579) | Freshwater microbial communities from Lake Tanganyika, Tanzania - TA2015009 Mahale N1 surface | ecosystem: Environmental > Aquatic > Freshwater > Lake | place: Tanzania: Lake Tanganyika...
AAGTAGTTTTAATATTTGGTAAAATGAAATTAAAAAATTATGTGATTTATAATATTTAACCGAAAAATTAAATTTATTCTTGAACAATTGTGCTTTTCATAATATCGATCCATCTTGTATAATTTACATTATACTCTGACGCAATTTGTATATATTCTTCATCTTCTAATAATTCTTCGAATTTTTTAATAAGTAATTTTGTATAAAATTGATAATCTTTCATAAAATTTGCATTTTTTATCATGAGATCATAAAGAACAAAAGTAATAATTGCCTTATCTTTTTTTTCATAAACATTTTTAATGAAAAATAAAAGGATTTCGTTAATTAAAATTATTTCATCTTTTACATATTCTTGATATATTGGTTTTTCGACAAATGGTATGTCAATTCTCCGAAATATATTTTCTAAATGCGGAAATTTCTCCATCAGTCGTTTAAAGTTTTCACAATTAACCATTCCTAAATACGATTGAACACAAAAAAATTCAGATATGTCATTTTCTATCAAATTAAATATATCTGGAAATATATACCTTGAAGAACAAGTGCATACATCTTCTTCATTGACATATTTTGACAAAGAATTTCTTAAATCTTTATTTTCTTGAATAAGAACTTTTATTTTATTATTTAAGCTTAAAAATTGACCATCTGTGATATTATCTTTAATATTATATATATCTTCAAATATTTCTAAATGATTAGACATTATAAATATTCATCCCTAAATCTTTAAGTAATTATATTTTCATATTTTATTATTTAATATCTTCACAACAAACTTATATTATATTACTAATAATAAATATTGAAACCAAATATCTATAACATATATACTTTAGATTTAATGAGTCTACAAATATTAAATATTGGAAAACAATGGACATCTGATGAAGATAAGATGTTAGCTAAATTATATAATGATCAAAAGTTAGATATATTTCAAATAGCTCAAATTCATCAGAGAGCACCAGGTGGTATTGTTGCTAGATTATTAAAGAATAAATTAATTTTAGATAAAAAATATGCAAGAGGTTATAATACTCATAAAAAAGGAATACAAAAAATTAAACAAGAATCAGATAAAATAATTATGATTAATAATCAAGAATTTATTACTAATGGTTACAGTATTTGGGAAGTAAATAAAAGCAGAGGTAAAATATTTGGTTTGATTGATTCAATTACTGATCGAGTTGTTTCATATACTGAATCTAGTAAAAAAATTATTGATTGGTTAGAAAATTATGGTGATCAAGAATTATCTATTGGTTATATTGGAAATCAGTTTGAATATGTTTCTAATTATTTTGATGAACAAATTAAATTTACTAATTGTATGACTGAAACAAAACAAAAATTTGATATTATTGTTACAAATCATTTTTTTGATACAAATTTAACTCCAGAAGAAAAAATTGGAAAATTAGAATTGTTAACTGCAAATTTAAATGAATTTGGTGAAATTATTATTGTTGAACAACAATATTATTATCAATTAATTATTCCATTAATTATTAATACAAAAGTAATTGTAAATGAAACATTTTCTGATTCTTTTTTTGTAAGAACAATTAAAAAAGAAAAATTAGCAGCAAATAATTTAATGGTACTTGATACTGAAACAACTGGATTACCATCAAGTAGAAATTACCAAGAATTAGATAAATTTAATAATGCCCGTCTTATAGAACTTGGTTATATTATTTTTGATAAAACAGGAAAAGATGTTAAAAAATATGACAGTTTAGTTAAACCAAATAATTTTATGATTACCAATACTTTAATACACGGTATAACTCATGAAAATGCAGTTCAAAATGGTATAGATATTAATCAAGTTTTAGATCAATTAGCAGTAGATTTAAAGAAAGTAGACGGAATTATTTGTCATAATATATCATTTGATATGGCAATTATTCTTTCGGAAGCTTTAAGATTAAATAAATTAGAATTAATTGAATTATTTAGTTCTAAATTACATCTTTGTTCAATGGCTATTGGTAAGAAATTTATGAAAAGTGACAAAAATCCAAAGTTAATTGAATTATATAAATTTCTATTTAATAAAGATTTTATTCAAGATCATCGGGCATTATCAGATTGTGTAGCCTGTTTAGATTGTTTCTTATCAATGATATCTATATAAACAAGTATTTTAATTTAATTAAATAATGTTCGAAATAGATTTTTATAGTTTTGATCATAATTTTTGTGAATCAACAATTTATTCATTAGATCCCCATCCTGAATATTTAAATGCAATATCTAGTTTATTTATTACTTTTATTGGTTTTAATGCATTTTTTAAATCAGGTACTGATTTTCTTTTACAAATATTATATTCAAGTTTATTTATAAATGGTATTACATCTTGTTTGTATCATTATTATAATATTATTGGATGGGGACTATTAGACAGAATGAGTATGATATTAATTGCAACATCAAGTACCTATATATTTATGTATCATTTAGATAAAATTATAAGAATCCATAGATGTGAAAATACTGGTTTTATGATGAAAACATTACATATATTAGTAACAACATATTTTACAATATTATTTACAGTTGCTGGATTACATTTAGAAACATTATTTAATATTCTATTTGGTTTATTTTTAGCAAGTTTAGTAGTATATATGTATTTATTCGATAAACATCAAAACACTTTGAAAATACCTAAACAAATAATAAATTTTGGTTGGGATGGTATTAAGTATATTGCAATTAGTGGTGCTTTTTGGATTGTTACAGAAAATTTATGTAATCATATATTCTTTATAAAATATTTATTTGGTCATATATGGTGGCATGTATTTGTTAGTTATGGTGGTTTCTTATTTAGTATGGTGCCAAATTATTTGACTTTGAAAGATGAAAATAATATAATTCAAGTAAATTATGATATTTTTGGATTACCATATTTAACAAAATATTAACTAATTTTTTAATTGTTTACATATTTCTTTTAATTGATTCATAATATTTGGTTGATTTATTACAGGTAGTTTACTGTCTTCATATATTTCAGGTAGTTTAATTTGAGGTAGTTTAACTGATTCGGGTAATTGTGAAAATAATGTGTTTACAGATTTAATAAATTTAGGTACAAAAATATTATAATTAAAACTAGGTAATAAACAATCACTAATAACTTTCAAAAATTCTTTAAAATGTTGTTCATTAAGATTAAATTTTCTTGGTATATCTTTTAATTTATTATAAATATAAGCCATAAATCTAAATAAATTAGTATGATCACCATTAAAAATTCCAAATATTCTTTTAACTTCTTCTAAATTTGGAAATTTAGAATTATAATAATTTAAATCAATTTCAGGTATATCTATTTTATTTGTTGATGGTAAAATAAAATAATACAAATTAAATAATTTATACATATATGTAGCTTCATAACCTGTTATACCTAATTCAGAAAATACATTTATTGACAAAGGTTGTCCTAAACCAATTGAAAATAAATCTAAACAACAAAATAAAAATCCCACAATATCTGTATCTGGAAGAAAAGATTTTAATTTTAGATGATAATTTACATATTGATTCCATCCTCTAGATTCACAAAAAATAATTAAACTTTTAAATGACAAATTTACTAATGATCCTGGATGAGATGAGGTTCTTAACATACCAAAATCAATTAAATAAACTTTTTTATTTTTAATAGTTATATTTTGTAATTTAATATCATTATGAAACAATCTATTTTGATTAATTTTTTGAAGTAAATTCAATATTTGAGTTGTTGTACTTATATATTCATTTTTTATTTTTAAAATATTTCCACTATATTCTTTTTCTAAATCATTTCCATTATATGTTGAAATTAAAAAATCACTTGGAACTTTTCCTTGAAATAAAACTAACATATCTTCATCTAAAATACCCTTTAATTGATCTGATGCTATACCTTCTTCATATGAAGCATATGAACCTATATTTATTCCTCTTTTAAAAACATATGAATTTTTTGTATCACCTATTTTTTCAATTAAATCTACTGTACCATTACCACCTTTTCCTAAATTTCTTATTATTTTATACTTTAATTCATTTTTTTTACCATTTAAATCATATTTTACTACTATATTTTCACCGTTTATATTGTAAGTAGCATTTATACCTCCACCAATCATGTTTTTTAACTCAAAATATTTATTTTTATATTTTCGATATTTATTTTGATAACTCATTATATAATAATTTAGATATTTAATATATAATATTTTTAATAATAATTCATACTTATAAATTAATAACAATTATTAAAAAAAATTATCTTTATCGAGCTAAAGCTTCATTTCGATTATAACAACTTGTAATCTTTCATCTTCATTCAAAGTTTTCCATAGTTTGTTAACATATTGATTTGCTAAATTATGGCGTTTGTGAAAAAGAGGATTTTCGACTACTTCATTGTCTGATGGCAAAATAAATGGATTAAATATTTCAGGATTTTGTGTTTGCCATTTAATTCTTTGTCTACGATGTATATTTATTTGATTAAATATAAATTGTAAGAAAGCTTCTTTACAAGATTTTGGATAAATAATTTCTTTCCACAATCGATTAGCTTCTTTTGCTCCAATTGGATCATCGTCTGGATCACAATAGGTAATATTTGTTTTAGCATATAATACGCGTTCTGGATCTGGAAAAAAATTTGATAATGGTATTTGATATGTGTGATTAAATTCTTCAAAATTATCAGATTCATTAATTAGACTCTTAATTCTTCGTAAACAGTCTTCATTTTGAATAGTATAATAATGTATGAGTTCATTATCAGTTATGAAAGTGTAATTTTCTTCAGATAAAAATACTTTTTCAATTCCTTTTGCTACCAAATGGTTAACATGATATGTAACTTCAACTGGAACAAATAATTGATCCATTTCTGAAGTTTCAACAAAAAGAATACATCGATGAAAATCAGGTAATGAACAATAAAGTGGTATATACATAACATTAGGATATCTTGATTTATGACAAGCAAGAAATTCTTTGTCATAAATAAGTTGAGCAGTATCATAAACAGCTAATGGAACTCCAATCACATGTTTAAAAATTAAGTCCCAATCATCAATTTTAGTAATTTCTTGAACATTAACATATCTTCCTTTATTAAAAAAGGTTGGTTTTGAGTCTTTGATAATTGTTTCCATTAAATCAAAGTTGTTATTTAATAATAAATAATATTTCAATTTTTACATATAAAAAAATTGAAAAAATATCCTTTTTAGTTAAATTAGAAGTAAATAATGTCTACACAAGGAAGAGTTTTAATTGATAATTTTGACCAACTCGCTGTTGCTAATGGCGAGCGTAGTCTTACACCATTTAATGGTGAATACATGGGTGAACCATTTAATTTTTTGTTAAAACACGATTGTCCAAGTCAAAGTCTTGCTGCAAGAAGAGCAATTTCAAGAACATTTGGTTGTTATTGTTGTGCATCATTTGCTGGTAGAGCATGCGAGTGTTCTGATCAAAAAGGTCAAATATTCCTGCCTTCTGAAATCATGTATCATACTCAAGATGACATGCATCAAGAATCTTATCAAAAAGCTCACAAGCTTGCATCTGAATGTGTCAAACAGCAAATTATTGGAATAATTGTTTTTGGAAAATCAGGAAATGGTTTTCTTTTTAATTTTCCTGATCATGATTATGAAAAAGGATTTCCTCATTTTTACACTAGACTTTCTCCTGAATTCAATTCTGATTTATCACATGATACAATTCGCTTTCTTGAAGAAGCATTCAAACGTTACATTGTTCAGGGTCAGATGGAAAGATTGATTCACCGTTTGATTCTTCAAGGAAAGCCATCTTGTGAAATTTTTGAAAAGATCCTTCAAGGGGTGGATTATGGTGACAAATTTCTTACCACTCTTCGTTGGGCAATGCAAATTCTTGATGATCTTGAATCTAGTTCACTAGAACACATGTCAGACAAAGATCGATGTTTGTTTCTTTTTAAGCATCTGATCAAACAAAAGCTTGACAATGATTTGTCTTCTGGTGCAGTTTCATTTGCATGTCAACAATTGAATCAGTTGGTTGGTCTCATGGAAAGTGCCAAAAATGAAGATGCCATGCGGAAGCTGGTGGAAGAACGTTTGCATCCTTCAAATTACCAACGTCCAACTGCTGATCCTTCTGAAGGCAATGTTGATGTTGCGATGAGGCTTCTTGGTGATTTCAAAATTACTGTTGACAAAATCTCTAATCATCCAAATGCAGTGCCTATTGGTATCACTAAGAGCATTGAATTTTCTGCAATGCAAGGCTTTGAAGCTCTCAAGATATCTGCTCAAAAGAAAGAAAAGTCAGAAACCTTTGCTGATCGTTGTGGTGGAACAAAACAAAGTCAAATACAAGCCATCACAACATGTAAGAAATTGGTTGACTATTGTCGATCACATCCTGAATCAAATATCAAATTTTTATTTGGAGGAACTCTGTTGTACTATTCAAGCAATACTCTTGGTTCTGACAAGTTGTGTTATCCATTTACTTGGGCATTTCAAAATTATAATACACTTTCTCAATGGAATATCAAATCTGGCTCCTCAGTAACTCACATCATTCCAGGTTATGAAAGATTGGAAAATACCAGTTTCAAGCACATTTTGTTTGTTTGTGAAGGTGCATCCATGTCAGCAAATACTCCAGTCAATACATTTCCAGAGTTTTTGAAATCAGAGTATAGACGTACTTGTGGAAAAGCTTATGAAGCACTAAAGAATACCATGAAGTTGGAAATTCCTTCTGGTGAAACTCTAGCTTTTGGAGTAGGAACGAGCGCTTGTGATGAAAGAGGACGACTATCGACAAACATTGAATTGACTATTGATGGCATCAATTGTTCTATTTCCAATATTTGATGAAATTATTTGTTTTATTAAGATTATAAATTAATTATGTATTCTTTTATAGTTCCGACTATTTCTCTCATATATAACATCACACGGTATTTGAATTAATCCAGTATAAAATGTTAATGTAAATTGATTATCGTTCATTATATTATAAAGAGATAGCTTTCTATCATGTTTTAATTCATCAAAATCAAATGGTGATAAATTTAATTGAATCGTATATTCTGAAATATATTTACAATAACCATTAAAATGTTCTTTATCTTCTTCAATTATATTAAATTCAATTTGTTTAACTAAATATATTGGAGTAATAGAATTATAATAAATATTTATTTTTTCTTTGAAATTAAAATTTAATACATTATTTTCTATTGTAAAATCTCCTTTATATTTACCGGTGATAGTTTGACCGCCTCCATCAATCAATTCAAAAGATCCTGATTTATCAGAATCAAAAAAAAGTTTAATTGAATGTATATAGTCATAATAACTCGGATTACCTTCCAATGAAAGCTTATTACCAAACTTAGCTCTTAAATGTTCCATTATGTAAGTTATTATTTAAGAAATATATGATATTTCAATATTTTACAAAAAATTGATTTTAATTATTTTTGACCTAATTACCCAGTATTTAATGAAACGTAATTATAATGAGCTTACTAAAGATTCAAAACAAGAACCCGTTAAAATTGTCCTATTAGGAGATGGGTGTATTGGCAAATCTACTTTTTTCAATAAATTATCCAATTTAACTAATTCTGATTATCAATTTCAGAAAAAATACAAAGCTACTGATAATTTTGATTTTAACCGACTTGAAGTAAACACAAACAGAGGTAATATAGTTGTAGATCTTTGGGATACTGCAGGTCAAGAAAATAGAGGAGGTCAATTGAGAGATGCATATCTGAAAGGAGCAGATGGAATTCTCTTGTTATATGATGTAACTGAAAGAAAAACAATTGAAAATATTACTAAATGGTTAGAACAAGTTCAAAGAGTTTGTCCAAATGTTCCAGTTGCTGTTGTTGGTAATAAAGCAGATCTATTAAATAATTTACAACAAAGTGAATCAGTTAAATTACGTGAATGCAACTTACAAAGAGATGTTGGACACAAATTAATCCGAAATTTTTTAATTTCAATAAAAGAAGATACTCATATTGAAACTGAGACATCAGGATTTTTCAGTACCAAGACATCTTATAAGGAAGTTGAAGGATGTATGACTGGTTTAGAATATCTATTATGTATTTTAAATGAAGCAGATGTTAAAATTAAATATTAATTTATAAAAATTGTTTAACAATACATATTATTTAATAAAAAACCAAAGTTTTTATAAAAAAAATTGATAACTTTATTTATTCAATGAAAGTTCTATATATTAATGTCAAACCAATATATTGTTAAGTTTATTAGCGAATCATCTACTCATGATGGATTTTTGGAATTAGTTTCTGATAATGGTTGTCCAACCATTTTTGTCAGAACTTGTAAAGATTCAACTGATCCCAAAAATGTAAATTTATTGAATATGTATGTTACTAAAAATATGGGAAAATTTACTTTTGACCATCCAACATTAACATGTACATTTTATTCTCGATACAGATATTATAGAATTATTTTCGATTCATCTTCTTCAAGTGCATTTACTGATTTTAAGAATAACTTTGAGACTGCATTGAATTCAAAATTTGATACAGAATATTATCCAAAATCAGGTAATCTAAAATATGTAGGTGAAGTAGTAACTAATATGGTACCAGTAAAATATCACGGTAATGGCAAATTATACTATGATAAGCCTGGACAAAAATTAAGATATCAAGGAGAATTTTCTGATGGTAATTTTGATGGAGCTGGTAAATTTTATAGTTCTGATGGCAGAGTTGTACTAACTGCTAATAATATTTCAAATGGAGTACCTGTTCAAAAAGGAAAACTAGAAATGAATTTTGGAAAGCAAGAAGTTCTTGAAGTTAAATTTACAGAACTATGGAGTAAATTAAATCTAAATGATAAAGATTCAGTAAGATCGTTTGTACTTTCTGATGAATTTCTGGACGATATTTTGATTAATTTTTGGGATAATAAAGATGTTACAATCGAAGAAGCTAGATTTAAGTATTTACCAGAAGAAGACAAACAAATGGTAATTTACAATCAACTAAAAGATATGAAGAAATATATGGAAGAAACAAGAAAGCTTGTATTGAAAGAAAATAAAGAAAATTTTTCATTAACAAATAGTATTGGTGAATTCCAAATGTTTACAATTATAATCAGTTTAGGAGTTTTACAACTTGTCCTAAGAATATTTTAATTTATAGAATTATTATTATAATAAAATATAACTTCTTATAGATTAAATGTCAAAACCAATTAACATTGATAAAAATAATGATTTAAGTTTTTCGGTTTTTATAGATTCACAAATTAGTAATACCCCACCAACTGAAGATTTCCTTCAAAGTCATATTTATAAGATATATCCAAAAAATACGAGTGAGTGGGTAGATTCAACTAAAGTTACTAAATGTCAATCGTGTCCATCTAAATTTTCTTTATTTTTAAGAAAACATCATTGTAGAGCATGTGGTGGGGTTTTTTGTTATTATTGTTGTTGTAAATACACTAAAATACCAAAAAATTTATTTGATATACCAAAAGAAAGTGAATTGTTTACAATTTATTTAAAAAATACAATTACAAAAATAGCTGGAACACATGATGATTCAATTAGCTTAGTTTGTAATGAATGTTATAATAAAATAAATAATTTATCTAATATTCAACCAATTATAAATATTTGTGAGAATTTATCAATTCCAGATTTATATAAAGTATTATTGGTAAATAAACAATTTTATAATGCTGGAATTCATTGTCTTTCTAAATTTAGAAATATACAATATAAACCTCCAGATCATATATACACAAAATGGGAATGTGACATGGTATGGAATATTAAAGAAAATTTATTAGATCATAATAGTTGGTTTAATATTTTAATTAAAACAGCATTAGTAAATATTATTGTGTTTAAAAAAGATATTATAGATGATTTGTTAAATATAATTAATGATACTTATATTCAACATAAGAAAACTAAATGTTGGGATTTAATGTGTTCAAGAAAATGTAACATGCAAAATGATCAAATTGATTTAATAGAAATAATTCAATATATTAGTTTACTTCCAAATTTTGATAATATTTTATGGTATAATGATAAGTTAATAGAAATAATTTATATTTTATGTAATAAAATTAATAGACATATTTATAATAAAAATAATTTTTTAATTGTACCTTATTTAATTTCATCTTTAAAATTATTAATTCAAAAAACAGAAAATTATTCACTAGTATCATTAAAAGCAAATGAATTTATTAATAATATTCTAAATATTTTTACAACAAATAAAACTTTTGAGAAAAAAGATGAAAACTTATTAATAATATTATCATTTGAGTATAATTATTTGAAAAATAAAAAGAATATACAAAATTATGATGATCAAATAATTAATCTAATTAATAACCATTTGAAGTCAAAATTAAGTTTAGAATTAAAAAATATGATATCAAAAACATTAAATACTTTAAATAGAATTAGTATTGAAAAAAATAATTTAATTGGTGTTGTTGATACAAATTTATTACCAATCATTTATCCATTTAATACAAAATATTTAATAACTAATATTATTGATGTACAAGTTTTAAAAAGTTCGTCTTATCCATTATTAGTAACTGTACATATTCAAGACCATAAATATAAATCAAATAAAATAGAGAAAAAATTTATTATTAAAACAGATTCGAATTTAAGGAAAGAATATATAGTATCTAGTTTAATTATAATTCTTCAAAATAAGTTAATACAACAGATGAATAGAGGTAGAATAGATTTATTTGAACCAATTCCAACTTATAAAATTTTAATGATTAATCACAATGTTGGTATTATTGAATTTCTAGATGATTGTTTAACATTAAAAAGTATTAAAAGTAAAAATTATACTTTACAAAACTATATATTAGATAATAATAAAGATAGTCAAATAAAAATAATCAAAGAAAGATTTGCTAAAAGTTTGGCTATTAGTTCATGTTTATCATTTGTTTTAGGATTAGGAGATAGACATGCAGCTAATATTATGGTGTCAAATATTGGTCATATAATTCATATAGATTATGGATATATTTTAGAAAATCCATTACATTCATCTATAGTACACAATCCAATCATTAGAATATCAAATGAAATGATTGATTTTTTAGGTGGATGGAATAGTGAATATTATGATTTATTTAAAAATTATATTATTAAAGTTTTTGATATTATTAGATTATATTCAAATATTATAATTAATTACTATAATATTCTTGCTAATGAAAATATTATTGAATGGACTTGTTTTAAGAAAAGATTAACTGATAGATTTCTTAATGGTATGACATTCAAAGATATAGAAGTAGTTTTATTAGATGTTATTGAATCTAGTTCAAATAGTTATGGCGGTACTTTTATAGATTTATGTAATGAATACAGTGGTAAATTAAAAATATGGAAATAATTTATGAATGAATAACTTTGAAATTATTTATGTCTTGAAAAGATAATAATTCATCTTTTTCTTGATCTTGAAGATAATTA
>Ga0194117_10005453_pt1 | contig 11584 bp, 5 predicted proteins | sample TA2MahsurfametaG_FD_160579 | JGI IMG/M metagenome (GOLD analysis project Ga0194117, IMG submission 160579) | Freshwater microbial communities from Lake Tanganyika, Tanzania - TA2015009 Mahale N1 surface | ecosystem: Environmental > Aquatic > Freshwater > Lake | place: Tanzania: Lake Tanganyika...
TAAAAGGTAGAGAGAACTTAAAAACTTATCAAAATAGGAATAATAGGAAACGTAGATGCAGGCAAATCCACGCTTGTTTCAGTACTTACCAAAGGAATCGCCGATGATGGCAACGGTGGAGCCAGAGTTAGAGTCCTCAATTATATTCATTAACAAGATACCGGTAGGACAAGTTCAATAGGTCAGGAAATCATGGGTTTCACTAAAGAAGGCAAACAAATTATTCCTTAAAGATTTAATCAAAATAAAAACAAATATTGGAGTCAAATCGTTACGCATAGCTACAAAATTGCCTGTCTAGTTGACCTTTGTGGACATGAGAAGTATCTAAAGACTACAATTAACGGACTAACTGGCTTAGCTCCTGATTTCGGATGCGTAGTTATCGGTGCTAATATGGGGATTCAAAAAATGACAAAAGAGCATATAGGTCTGTGTCTATTTTTAAAGATACCCTTCTTTGTAGTATTAACAAAAGTAGATATGTGCCCCCAAAACAAATACTAAGAGACTATAGATGAATTGAGAAGGATACTGAAACATAAATTACTTAACAAATTCCCGATAGAAATAAATGAAAAAACAAGTGAAAATGAGTTGATCAAAACAGCTTAGCTCATGCCTTCAGGGAATATTTGTCCCATCTTTTCAGTATCAAGTGTGACAAAAACAGGCTTCGACACTTTAGTTCATTTCATTTGGAAGATCTAGAAGCTTAAATAAATCACTATAGAAGAGGCTATTAGTCAACCATTTGAATTCGAATGTAATGAAACATTTTTAGTGGAGGGTGTGGGATTGGTAGTTTCAGGTATTATAAAAAGTGGAGCTTGTGGAGTCAATAAAAATTGTTTGATTGGACCTGACAAACTCAAAAATTTTAAAGCTGTAACAATCAAATCTTTACACGTGAATCGAGTTAATAGAACAGAAGCATATGCGGGAGAGTTAGTATGTCTCTGCCTAAAGTCAACTAAAACTACTTAAAAACTTGTGAGAAAAGATATAAGAAGAGGAATGGTAGTGATAGACAGTAGTGAAAAACCAGATCCAGTCATCAGCTTCTAAGCAGAAATGCAAGTTTTACATCATTCTACGACCATAAAGCCAAAATACGAAGGAGTCCTACATTGTGGAACAATACAGCAAACTGTAGTATTAGATGAAATTTATGGGAATGAACAGCTTCTGAGGAATGAAGACCGAGGTCTTGTTAAGTTCAGTTTTAAGTATAGGCCTTAGTTTGTGAAAGTTGGAGAAACGATCTTGTTAAGAGAAGGAAAGACAAAAATTATCGGAACTATCACGAAGATCCTAGCTTGAGCACTGACGATAACTCATCTTTCATATTTCTTAATCAAAAAACTGATTTCTTTAACTAACAGTTTTCATCAATCAAAAAACTGTTCTTTACAAAACATCTTGTTCAGGATAACCATATCTATATATCTCAACTATTTAGTGACTTACCATCACCAGTTGTTAAGATATAATTAAATTGATAAATAATTAGGAATGGCGCCTTAACCAAAAACAAGTGAGGAGTATATCTAAAAAGTAAGGAGGTAGGCAGCTTAGCAGTAAAAGGAATAGGTTCTTTCTCATCGATAGATAAATCTAAGAGATCAAAAAGAGAAGGAGCGATTACAATAAAAGATACAGTTTTTCACAGTAACCTTAATATTTGTTGTACTGAGCTATATTATCGTCCAGCTCATTACTTAATCTTTTTCGACAGGCGAAGTATAAGTGTAAAATTGATATTTTCGGATTATATGTATCATTGAATTTTTATCTTAATTTTACTAAATAACGACAGTAGGGTATTACTAAGTTATTGCACATAATAAAATTATGAAAACTAAATTTTGTCTTGAATCGGTTGCTTCTTTCCAACAGATCAACAGCTCGTCGATAAATAAATCGCCATCTAAACATACTTTCACTTTTAGCAAAGGGAGTAGATTCGAGTAGCCTAAACCTAAGTATTGATATTTTTATTGAGTTGTCCTTGTACTACCTATGGCGGTGATTTTTTAAGCAAAAAACCTTCAGCAACTTCAATAGGATTTGGTAAGAAATCAGATTTTACTCGTTGTTTGACTGTATCTCCTTCAGCTGGTAAATATAAGTTAAAGTCATTCTGGGATTAAAACATCTCGAAAAAAAGAGGGCCTTCCTTTGCACTTAATAGAGATGTAAGTATTTTACTACTTAGAAAGTATCGTTTAATACTTATATTTCAAAGTAACTAATGACCCTTCCTTCGCCAGCTCATTACAGCAACGAAAAGAAAAATAAAGAAAGAGCACCACAGTATTCTATAAGGCAAAAGACCATTCTAGTTGACAAAACAAGAACATTATAATCTCAAAATGATAATCCAGGTCCCGGTAGTTATATAAACCCAGAAACGTAGACCTCAAACTCATCAAAAAATATGTCTAAGTTCCGAAAGGCAAGTTATAGTCAACCTAAATCGAAAAGATTTGCTCCTTCAGGTAATTATCTCATCATTTAGAAACTTTTGTACCCGGTCCTGGCAACTACAAAGAAAAATAGTCATTGTCTAAAACTGGGACTTATGTTTTATCTCAAAACAGAGGTGGAACTAAGGCGAAATTCGATATAAATAAGAGATAGTCATTCTTCGATACAATTTTTAAAAAGTAGTTGTCTAAACCTGGGCCTGGATACTATCAAGCTCCTTCATAATTCGGACAGTATGATGGAAATATTTACACTGAATTGAGGGAATCAAAACGTAATACCCAAAATGGTTGGAAAATCGTGACAGAAAGGCTAAGAAAAAGATGAGTAGAATGATAAATCTGAATACTCTATATCTTTAAATTCTTTATAATTTAATAAAGACTAAATTGCATCCTATAGAATAAATTTATCAGTAGACCCTTCAGATTATTCTAAGTACCTCTCTTTTGATTCCCAAATGCAAAAGTAAATTTTTCAACCTATTTGATAAACTTAGCCTTTTATGACATTTAATCAATAGAGTCAGCTTTTTAATTAAGCTTAACTGAGCTTTGGCAAATTCATAGGTGAAATGTAATCCTTTGTTCTCAACTTGATAAATATTGGGTTACATAACATTAATGTTTAGATCTTTGAAAGATCAATATTCTCCCATAACTCATCCAAGGATCTTAATCGATTCTTGGAAAAATCCAGCTTTTTCTAGCTCAAGATAGATGTACCAACTCTGGAAAATAACATCTTTTTAGTGGTCTGAGTGATGTTATAAAATTTTCACTGAGGTATAATCTTTCTAAGTGAATGGAATTTAAGCTGCAAAGAACTTAAATACTTGCAATTAAATTGCCACCTTTCTATTTTGGTAAGTACATAGTGAGAGTACTTGTAGCCGAGGAAATTGAATAATAGAAATCTGTTTGAGGATAGTTGCCTTTTGACAGTACCCTAAGTTATTGTATCCATACGTAGAGTTAATGCCTCGATGAGTATTGTTACTGCTCTTGAAAAAAGTTGATAAGCAAGCATGTTATCAAATTGCTAATAATCTAAATACCAATGGCTATACTGAAGGTCCATTCATCTAGGGTAATCATATCAAAGAATCGAAAAAAAATGTTGTTCACCACTTAGCGTGGTACATTTTATCTGAATATCAGTTTAGGAGACCCCATGTTAACTTGAATCTAGTTGGAAGCTGAAGTCTATGATTGATTGTCCATGATCAATTATAAGGTTAAATTAACAGATCTATTTGATTAATAAAGCCAATTTGCAATTTATCATGGGCTCTAAATATTAATAGTACTTATCTATGCTTACAATTTATTTTTTTTCAATTTCTATCATCTATCCAAAAAACTGAATTTTATCAATTTATTCATATTAAAGATGAATTAATAAAGTGCAGATGAATTAATAAAATTATATATGCAAATATAGTCTCACAAATAAAGATATCAATATCTAACTCCAAACTACTCAGATTGAATGTCTTTACTATTCCGTAGAGTTCTAATATTTATAACTGTGCTATGAACATAACTATAGTTGAGCATTATTACTCTGATCTAAAGCTTTACGTAAAGTATCTTGCTTTATACACCAAATACTCAATGCTCCCAAAACAGAACCGATAGCAAGTAAAAGAAAAGGTGCACTAGCATCGCTTAAATACAGCGGATAAAGCATAAAAGGCATAATTGTTGAGCCGATTCGTCCGGTGGCAGAATTCAAAGCGAATGCTACAGATCGTGTCTTAGTTGGATAGGATTCAGAGCTGAAAGGGTATATCATTTGGAAGGTAGCTTTTATCACAATTTTTGATAGGAATAGATTTAAGGAGTTGACTTAGAGAAACAGAAAGAAACAGAATAGAGCACTTAGTGAATAGAAGATGATGAGAGACATTTTTCGGCCAAATCCTTATCTTTATATTAAGGTATAAGTGAGAACTAGACTTGGAAGTTATCCTAAAGTCATCCAAAAATATTTAATAAGACCTTAGTCTTTAGCTTCGACAACAAAAGGAACAATAAAAAGTTCTCCAAAAGCAACAAAATTTATAAAAAACCATCCCAAGCAAAGAAATATAAGTGTTCTTTTCTCCTGTAACAAAAGCAAAATAATGTTTTATTTTTAATGAGTCTTTGTGAAAGTCATATTAGCCCATTTTCCAATCTCATTTTATTCCTACATAGTCAAAGCTTAATTCAGATTTTTGTTGTTTATTTGAATAATTTCATTTATAGTTTTGCAGGCAGGTACATTCATTTGTTTTGACAGCATGTATCTGTATGATTCTTTGACAAAGAAAAAGCAATTTATAAAAGCAATTATACATGGTAATGTGGAAGCAAACATGTAGTTTTGCCATTATTTAGTTTAGCCTTCGAGAAAAATGAAAGCCAAGCACACTCCCAAAAGCTTTCCAAAAGAATTAAAAGCATTTATTATCAATAAAGCTTTCCCACGGTATTTCATAGGTAAAAATTATGTAGCCACTATCGTTGAAACTGCTAATGTTGAGCCAAATCCACATCCATATAATAACCGAAGAAAGCAGAGCCATCCATAGTCTACTCTCATGGAAAGTAATAGTCCACTAAGGATTTGAGTGAGAATTCCAATTAACAATGAAGGTCTTCTCCCTTGAGAATTTGATAGTAAACCAGAGAGTATCGCACCAATACCAACTCCCAGATAAAAAATTGATGTGAATGTGCTAACCTAATTTTGAGAAAGTTCTAGCTGTTACTTGAGTATGGGAGTCACTAAAGAAACTTTATATAAAGAAATATACTAGAGATGGCCTGCATACCATCAGTCATTTAAACTACAATCAGACTGATGAGGAGAAGTATGTGGAATTTTCCAAATCCTATTCTTTTCTATACAAATCCCTAGAAGTCAAGGGATTCTGCAATCATCATAATAATTAAGATATGAACTAATCTCAAAATAAAAGATACTAATTCAAAAATCTCACATTGTCTAACCTAAATGCCAAGGAAAAGATTAAACTATGAATATGGATGTTTTGATTTACATGTTTGATGTTTTAATTTTCATAATTTACTCTTGTATGTTTTAATTTGAACTATCAATATTATAATTCAAAGCGCAGATGCTACCTACATCTCGTTCATCTCTTTCCTCTTTTAGAGACTACTATCAGCACTCTTCATAAAATTAAGCGTAGGAAAATGATGCTTCAAATAGTATAACAATTGGATTTCGCAATTTTCAAGTCAACAAAATACTATAAAAAATTGATGATCGCATCAAATAGAAAATATACTGGATTATCTTTATTTCTTTCAAAAAAATAACACTGTACCATAAAAATTAACGCAATCAAGTAATTGTAACTGAAAAGCTAAGGAAAATTACTATGAAACAAACTATTTGTAATCCAAAGACAATGATAAAAAATCATTTCATAGGTTAGCTCTTGTGGAATGTAAAGTTCTAACGAGACAGATAGGTTCAGACAATGATGAAGCTATGTATTTGGTTTAGTAAGAAGTATAAACAGAATATAAGTCATGCTTACTTTGCGATTAGCAAAGTAGAACCAAAAAATAAATAACAATCACAAAAACAAAACACAAGATATGTTAAAAAACTATCCAAAGCCATGCTTTGTATAATATTCAGAAATCTTTTACATAAAAAAATAAAACAGCATTTTGAAGCTATAAAGAATTCACAACTCAATTAAATGTCCAAGAGTAGTATTCGCTTTTTTAAACCCAAAAAAGGAAGACAAGTATATGAACATAAAGTAGATGAGAAAATCAAAAAGCTTAACAATTTCATTTACGTTTTCAAAATTATCAACAAGAAGATTAATCGAAGGGCTGAGTTCTTCTTTGAAAAATTCAAGACTTTTTATAAAATATAGAGATCAAATTCATAAGGAGATTCTCTAGAAATAATGACAAATGCTGTGAGGCACTTAGTCTATTTGACAGCTAAATAACATATGTCTCTTGAAAAATAGAACCAAGTAGTACGAAAAGTGAATGCTTTAAAGTTGTAAAGTTTATCCAAAAGAATACAGCGTAAATCTAGCAGAAGAGTGAGGTAGTGTGTTTATCACTGGAGGGATGTAGCTAGCTAGAATAATCGACACTTAAGGCAATAAATAGAGAGATTATTGTAATTGAAACAGAAAATTCTTGAGGATATTTGATGATTTTTATAATAATATCGATATCCCATGATTAAATTAACGCCAACTCTCAAATTACTAATAATAAAATCTCTAAATCTTTAAAGAGTACCAAACTTCAAATCTACTCGAGTTATGTATAGTAAAATTCATTACGATTTCGGTTTGTTCAAAAAGAGCTGGAGAGATAAAGAATTTGCAATCACATAGTAAATCAAAAAGACGACATCATCTGAATAGTTGATGGCAATTATAAGAAGGAGGGGGCACATGATGAATTTAGTACATCTTACTGCCATTTTAGATAGGATGGAGTAATCTCAGATGATCAATACACATGAGATAGTCAGTTTTACGGTATAGAAGATAAAAGATTTTGATTAAGTGTTCAAATTTACTCAACCTAACTGGATTCGAACTATCTGTAATATCGTATGCTATTTGGGTATATTATGTACTATTGAGGCAACATTAAGAATACGGATTTAAATTACTTGTTTCGGAAGGTCAACTATTCACAAGTACTGGCCAAAAGCAAAAGTATTTAAAAAACTATGGTAGTCACTGGTCTTATAAGATTGAATCTTTTTAATGAGTTTTTCTCACTTGGAGAAGATAATTTATCAGCGAATAAGATTTCTTTTCAAGATGTAATCACGAATGATTTTAAACTGAATGAACTCTTATCAATATGGTTTGCTATGGTCACTTCGACTTAAATTTATGTGAATAGTAGCACGCATGCAGTATTTTAGACTATTATTAATTAATCTGGAAGACAAATGGCTCTTTCTTATCGTTAGTATACCTACGCTATTATCTGCTATACACACGCTTACTCTCAACTGAAGAATCCTCGAGTTGGTAAACTCTATGAAATTGTGTATTATGAGATCCCTCGAAGGGTTTCAAAAAAAGAGTACTTGCCTCCGCATGAACTTAGTTTACTACTTTACGCAATCAATAGGTTGAGAAAGTATGAAAGTAACAGCAATAAAGATGAGAATATACAGAAAATCAAATATTATAAATTCTAAGATGTGCTGATCAGCAACTTTCTTGAGATAATGGTAAAAAAATACGCTACATTACGGCACATTGCCAACAACTTCAAAATACTAAACTAACTCTTTAGATTAGATGAATAGATAGTTTATAAAATGATGCAAAAGATGTTAAAATTACTGGAATAGGAGTTATAATCGAATGTCTATAATGAAAATTACAAAATGAATAGTAAAGTTGATTCACTTTCAATATGCAGTTTGGTCTGGAAAATTAATGAATACTTCTATCGCAAAAGAAATCAGCTGGAAGAGTTTTAAATTATCAAACAATATAATATCAAAGTTGCTTCGTTTTTGGTGTAAATATAAAAAAAGGGCATCTTTGGGTGCTTTACTGTTTAGGAACTACTTATGCTTTATTCTGGATTTTTTAGTGCCGCACATGTTACGCAGATAGAGTTACCGCAGCAGTTCAAATAAATATCGTGTAGAGTGTTGATTAATACGGTCAGAAAGTTAACTCTTAAATAATTTACGCTATTTTACACTTACTGCAAAAAGATTGAATTTATAACTCCTTAGTTTTGCAGATTTATCAAATAAAATGTGGACTAACAATGCGGGTTATCTCAAACAAATAACGCAACAGCTCTGAAAATATCGCAATAAAATAAATGCATAATGGACAAAAACTAAAATTGTTTGCGATGTCTATCCAAATCTGGTAACTCTGAAACATCAAAATGATATTGTATTATTTTGTGTATTTACCAAGTTATCTTTTTGCTTAATACTATTTCATCTTATAACTTTATTCTTTGTAATTATAAATCTAGAAAAGTTAACAAAAATGATTCTGGCCATAAATGCTGCACAATCTAAGACAGTTTCGATCTCATTTACCTTCCTCAAAGGTAGTATCTTTGCCTTCATATCTCACTACAATACCATTTCGATGACAAATACCAAATACTCGCCAACTATCGAGTCTTATTTCTAACTGATGAAAGCAGTGATTCCTCTTTGCATTTTGGTCGATTTATGCTTTATGGTGTACTTTTACATGAGTTTTTAGTTCAACAAAATGTTCTATTATGTTTATTATGTGTTCCATTGGATAATTACTCTGATTTCTTTGATGGGAAGCTCTTATAACTTGGTTTACAATCCACAATACCAGCAATCTTACTCTTTTGCAGTTTCAATTCTTTCAAATTGTATTCTGTACCAATTAAATACAATAATTGCAATGATCTAAGACCTTAATTTTGTATTGAGGTATCTTCATTTTGGATCTAACTTAGTTTGGTTTGTACTTTGGTATTCTACATAAGTCAACAAATGTACACAGCCTCTTCAAACTTTGATTGCATTTATACACGCTGGTTTGAGTCTGGTCAATTTTGCAAATCTTTTGTTTTCTAAACTTCTAGGAAGAATTCATAGTTTATCTAGGAGCAAATTCATAATAGCTATATCTTTGTTAATCATGTTGTGTTGCTATTTGCTGATCATCATATAAGGATACATTCCTGAAACATGTAATTCATCCCGACTATTCCAAAAAAACTATATGGGATATGGTTTGATAGAGTTGATTTCTCCTCTTTTGCTGCTCATATTTTTAGAGTAGGAGGTTGATGATCCTCACTAAATTTTCGGCCAGAAGGATTGGAAATGTGCTTAAAATGAGTATAATCAACCTGCAGATTTTTTTGTGTAAAACTGATTATATTTATCGGGAGAATAAAGATAAATGATTAGATTTATCATTATAGTTAAATCATAGCTATCTTACAACGATGTTTTCACGATTAGACCCTTAAAATACTTCATTAATTGTCTTATCTTTCTTGTCTGCTAAACTTAACTGAGGGAAACTTTGTCTTAGATCGAAATCGTTAAATTTTTATTAAAACTTGTCTCTACAGAAACAGTCTACATAAGTAAACAACTTCTAAATTTTGTCCTATAACATAAATCTTCTTGATTTCGCTTCACCTGAGACTGGCATTCTAAATCTAACCTAAATGACATTTGGTCCCGCTTCAGGCTCCATTTAAGCACTGGCTAGCTCTATTCTTTTTCTTAAGTCTTATTCATCTTGTTTGATTTTTTATTTTCGATCAAAAGAAAGCTGTTTCTTTTGTTTGTAAGTTTTCTAGAGTTAGGCCCATAACTAGTCCTGTTGTTATCTGATATCTCGATGTCCAATGTATTACTATTGTTGTTTCATTTACTTTTTGATTTTTTATTCTTCTTTTTTTTTTTTGATTTAGGCTTGTTTGACTTCTTACTTCAATTTTTTCTATAATTGAGCTTGGGATTCCTCTCTTTTGAGCAGTTTAACCTGCATGCTAGAAGCTAACCATTCTAAAAATATTTGATCTTGGGACTATATTTTCTATATTAAACTACTTTTACGTATGTTGATACAAATTCTTCACTTCTTTTTGATTTATTCAGTTTGAACAAAGAAAAAGCTGGTAAATCTTTGAGAGGTAAGTGCTTTTGTATAACTTCATAATAATCAGAATTGTCAAACATGCCATAGGTAATACAGTTTTTGTTAACGAATTTGGCAATTTCCTTTTGTCTGAGGATGAGCTCCACGACTTTTTTAAATTTATTTTACACCTATGGCTTAATAGTATGGATATAAACAAGCAAGTATTTATCTTCGAGATAAGCTTTGGTCAAATTGAGAAAGAAAGTTCCAAAAGTAAAGTTAACATTGGGTTTGTAGTTTTGGTAGAGATAGTTTATAAACTGACGGTTATTTTCGATCTTCCTTCTGTTTTAGATAAACTTATTTTTATTTTATTTATTCGTTTCAAGGATTTTCTTGCAAATCTATTCAGATTGTTTCATAAGCACATTAAAATATTCATTTCTGTGAGCTCGAGTATCTTTAGCTAGTAGTCTATGAGCCTACAAGGATTTTAAATTTTTATGAGGCTAGCTGAGTGATTTTTGTAGAGGCAATAACGAAACATATTCTTCTTCAAACATTTTTTTCTTTTGATTAAAGAGGTATTAGTATTGATCTTCATTTTAATCCTAAATTTCGTAGTTTTAATTTTATCCATTTTCATAGCTATAGTCATCAGAAATCACTGGATTGAGCTGAGCAGGTGGAATAGGGTTTACATGTTGTTGAGGGGATCCTATTTGCAGTTCAGCGACAGCATTCTAAATGAAGATGAATTTACTTCTATATTCCAGTCGTAGCTTGCGAGTACGGCTGCTGCAACAGTCAGATCTTCCATGGAGAGAAGGTCTGATAGTTTGAGGGTGAGTTATAGTTGTTATGTTGTAAGGGCTTATAGGTCCATTATTATTATGCGAAAATTTAGTTAATTTATGTTTATTTATTTACAATCGGTGGATTTCTGCTCAGATTAATTCTTTTATAATTGATTCTTTAATAAAAGACTTGAAATTCATGTTTTGTATTTTTATCAACTATTTGAAAAGACAAGTATTTGTTAAAAGTGAACTAAAACATTTATCTTTGAATGTTTGAGTTTACAATTAGTCCTCAAATATAATGCTTATTAATCATGCTTAATTATTCTGAGTTAGAGCCCTTTTAAACTGGCACAAGACAAACTTTCAAATTCAAAAAATTGAGACCTGTAGATGAGGGTCAAAGTATCTATGCTGATTCCACTAACAATCGCAGATATCATGTTAGTTTGTTCACAAATAAAAATCAGGTTCAAGTTATTTCAGAACTTATGAAAATTGGAGCCTGGGGTAATATCAAAGGTCTTTTCAAGAAGAAAAATATGTACTATGTGATATCTGAATTAGACTGTTTCGAAACCCTTGGTGAATATTTGTAAGAGTATAAAGGTCATCGTGATCAGATTACAGAAGTATTTTGTCTGCAACTTATCGAATCCCC
>Ga0194117_10005454_pt1 | contig 11583 bp, 14 predicted proteins | sample TA2MahsurfametaG_FD_160579 | JGI IMG/M metagenome (GOLD analysis project Ga0194117, IMG submission 160579) | Freshwater microbial communities from Lake Tanganyika, Tanzania - TA2015009 Mahale N1 surface | ecosystem: Environmental > Aquatic > Freshwater > Lake | place: Tanzania: Lake Tanganyika...
TTCCCTCAAAGGTGGTTCAGCTCATGCAGATAGCTCCTCTAAATATATTTGAGCTGCTTTATTCTGTCATCGTGAACGATCTTGCCAATATGTGCGGGACTCCCTATTCCTGCCGGTTCTATCTTATCTGGTTCCTGCAACAACACTCGCGGTTTGAACTGGTTTTTGAGTACGCTGAGATGCTCATTACTTAGTTCTTTCTTCTGCTCCTTTTACTTCATATCTCTTTACTCTAACATTTTGGCCTTCATAACATTAGATTTACCATTTCTGCCATGCGTTTGCGCTAGTTGCTGACTTCCAAGTACCGATCAATAGCTGCTTTATAGGTATTTTCTTCAATCTGATTTTTGATTTGTCTCGTATGGTCTTCGATTTTGGCCCGTTTTTACTCCAATTATTGACCTCTTAATGCGGCTACTCTTTGTCCGAGTTATTGCCCACCTTTCACAGCTATGATTTCTTCGAGTTAGACTTTTTCAATTTGATTTTTTTGGTTGAGCTCGGCTACAAGTTTGACAGTATTGGGATGTTTTTCTTGAAAGTGTTTGTTCCTCCAGTTTGCGAAGTATTCCTCTCTCCGAGAATTAAGTTCCTTATCTTCTTTCTATTTCTGTTGAGCAATCATCAGATCTAGCTATCTGTCATATTGTTTCTTCTCAAGCCTCGCCTGTTCAGCCAACATCCCGCGCTCGTAGAATCGCATCGCTTGCTATTTCTTTTGCCTTTCCTTCTGCTCGAATGCAATCAGATCATCTCTGTAGTTTTTTTGGAGGTGGTAGGAATCACTGTTCATCGATTTCGATAGTATTTCGTTGAAGCTTCTGTTATTGACTTTCCTGGCTTCTTATATTTCCTACCTGCGTTTCCTCTCTATTGCACGAAGTCTTTCTTACTCGTTCTGAATACAACCAGTATTACTTTCCAAAACAAGTCGATCTCTTTATTCTCTCGATCAGTAAACTGTCTCTGCATTTCTTTCTTCTGACTATTGATGCGCTACTATCTCTACATAATCTGTGCCAGCAGTAACTTGCGTGCTTTGTCATTTTGTTTGAGTTGATGGTCCTCCTCATTATAAATATGTTCAAATTTATCGAAGATACTATTGGGGAGGGATCTATTTACTGCACTCCTTCTGCTCTCTTGCATTATATTTATTATTTAGAATGATAAAGGCCAAACATAAACTCGCTATACTCGTCTGCCTCATTGCTTTAGCTGTGCTTATAGACTGCCAGCAACCTCAGGGTCAGAGAGGTAAAAATGCACAGGGCAATCGACAACAGAACAACAGATAGCAGAATGCACGTGCAAATCAAAATCAAAATAATCGCAAGCAAAGGGAAGCGAAAGCCTCACAAGCAATTGAGTAACTATAGAGACTAAAGAAAGAAAACAAGACGAAGACACCTAAGAATAATAATCAAAAACTAGTAGTTAAAAATCAGACCAAAGAGGTAAAAAATTAAAAAAATTTGAGTAATAAAACTTATTAAAATCTACTCATATCCAACAATTCTTAGATCAGGGTGGAAGAATAAGAACCCACTAGTTTGAAAATACAAGATCTGTAGTCTGAGGAGGAAATACATCAAAGAGCAGACAACAAAAGATAAAGTCTCATCAAACTCATGTTCCTCATAGTCTTCGGACTGATCATTATCATCATAATTCTTCTCATCAAACCATGTCTGTACAGAACAAAAACTCAACCGATCCCAAGTCAAAGCACTGAAAACCCAGCACCCTCCAACCAGACACCTCCATTTGATTTCTAGACATTTGGTGAAAATGATAGTCGCATCTAGAGAATAATCATAAAGGAGAAATAAACGAAGATAGAGATCATTAAAGATCGGTTCCTGAAGAAGCAGTCGAATAAGAATGGATAAAATATGATTAGTATGACTATAGCATAGGAATAGAGTAAGGTGGGGACTCCAACTTTTGCAGAGGGATCAGCCCACGTGCAAATGTGATTTAACAAATTTATAGGTTGAGTAGATATTGGTAGTCATAATAAATCAGAAGAGGTATCTTCAACATAATTAGATTAAATTATATAACGCATAGTTGTTATAATAAATACCACACTATCAAAAAAATAGCAGATAAATATTAATCATTCATGATCTATTGAATCGATAATTAAACCAAACCACCATATCCAATAAATCAGCTTGTCGATTTTCTCCCTCAGTATATACGAAATATTGCATTTGGCTAATTATAACTGTAACAGTATAAATTCGCATGCACTTTTTATTGACCATCCTATCACACTCCAAAAGTATATCTTTCTCTATTTATCCCACAAATTAGTTGATAGACACATATCATATTTTATGGACTACATCCACAGAGACCAATAACTCAGAACTGAGTTCAACAAACTCAACAAAAGAGCCACCTACGGAACCGCAGGATTCAGAGATCTCGCCACCAACATGCCCTACGTATATCCTCCATCACCTATAGATCGTTTTCAGAGTGGGAGCACTCGTCACTCTCTACAACCAGACTCAACCCAACAAACATTTAGGAGTTGTTATCTCAGCTAGCCATAACAAAAAGGAAGACAATGGTGTCAAAATTACTAATTTTAAAGGTAACATGCTCTAAAAGTATATCGAACCAAAAGTGGAGTAGTTTGTCAATGAGGAAGATCTTGGACAGGCAGTAGCTAATTTTAAGACATTTTTGGTCAAAAGAGGACTCACTGTCTACGATACACCCGTCACCGTTTTTATCGGAGGGGATACCAGGCCATCCACTTAACCTTTCCTCAATCTTATCACTGAAGGAATAAAGTCACAAGGAGGCAACGCTTTGAACTTCCATCTTACTACAACTCCTCAACTCCAATTCTACGGTAAACAATCACTTACTCAGTCTACTTAGCGAATGTCATTCTTAAGCATCAGATAAAAGATAGTTAAGAAATCCGGGCATAATTCTGGAAAGTTTTTAGTGATTATTTCATGAAATCAGCTGATTACTTGGGTTGGAATCAACAAATCAAACGAACAATTGACTGTGCAAATGGCGTTGGAGCTCATGCCATCCCTTAGTTCAATAAAATAGTTAATAAATACATTGAAGCAGAACTTGTGAATACTTCTGACAACGATTATCTCAACAAATAGAGCGGAGCCGATTACGTTAAGACCAATAAACTTTTCCCACGTAATTTTAGTTCAAAAGCTCATAACTCCTATGTATCTTTCGATGGAGATGCTGACAGAATAGTTTTCTAGTAAAATTTTATTTATATAGTACCGAATCCAATGGCAAGCTAAATCTAATCGATGGCGACAGAACAGGAACTGTTTTGACTTAATTCTTCAACAGAATTTCAACTGAGCTCAGGTAGAAAACTTAAAAATTGAATAACACTGGAGATTTGCTTCTCAACATTCCAGTCAATCCTAAAATCGGATTCGTCCAAACCTACTATGCGAATTATTCTAGTTCTGAATATTTGAAACAAACTTTCGGCATGGATCCCATTTTCGCTGCCACAGGTGTCAAAAATCTTCACGAAAAAGCTGAGCATTATGATATTGGTATCTACTTCGAAGCCAATGGACATGGAACAGTTATTTTCAACGAAGATTACCTGGGAAAACTAGAAATTTTATTGAACACACAACAATTTTTGCTCGAATCATAAGCTGTGACGTAAAATCCATAACTTAAACAAGAACTTTAATCATATCTAAAATACCTCGAATTCTATGTGAATGTTTGCAAGTTGAGTAACCCATCAGTGGGAGATGCAATTTGTGTTTTCTTACTGTTTGAACTCGCCCTATTTTATCTGAAAAAAAGTTACTCTGATACCTTGTCTCTTTATAAAGATCTGTAAAGTTTGACTTCGAAGATTGCTGTCAACTACAAATAAAAGTTGAAAGTCAATGATATCGAAGATAAAGTTTTGGAACCTCAGGGATTGCAGGCTAAAATCGAAGAGATCATCGAAAAGCATAAAGGAAAGAAAGCATTCTTGAGAGCCAGTGGAACTGAAAATGTATTGAGATTACATGTCTAAGCATAAACTCAAGACCAAGTTAAGGCCATCACAGCTGAGATCCGTGAATTGGTTGCAAAAGATACCATCTTAAACTGAGTGATTGTAAATCTCAAACAATAATTTACTCTCCTAAATATGAAGCAGGTTTTTATGAATCGTATATGTAATAAATCATTACAAAGGCAAATCTCTGTAGTAATCCTCGACCACTGAAAACTTTTTGTCTGCCAAACCTGCATCACATATGCTAAAAATGTTTTTGGATTCACAAGTGCCTTTGTAAAACTACACCTGTGGCTTAGCATTTTTCAACTCTTTGCCAAACCGTTTGTCTTTATTTTGAAATAGTTTTCTTGGATCATCCTAATCCTCCACTTCATATTTGTCCTCGTAATCCTAGCCGCAGCAAAAAAAGAGTCCTTTATTTTTTACAACTTCTTTTCTAGAAGATGCATTGCTTTGATGCAAATTTCCTGATATGCCAGTTTTGGTTTGATTTTTTGTAGTCTAACCATTGAGTCCTTCATTTTTTTCTAGGATAAGGCTATCTGAAGATGCGTTTTCGTACTCATAGAATTCTATAGGACCTAAGAAATTTTTCTTCCGAGTTAGGAAGACATTTAAATGAATCCTAATATGCTAATTGAACTCCAATACTTCTAACTAAAATAAAAAATACATTTAGTCTCTATTTATGGTTTGAAATGTAGATGGCTAAACGAGAGCCAGCTTGACAGAGTATAATTATCCTTCTAGTTCTAGTGAACAAAATTTAATTTGAACTCTAGCTTTTGCTCTTTGATCGAAGCTATGAGACTACAATTCCAGATGATCTTGTTTACAAAAGGAATCGGAGAGACTACGAGTTCAGTATCATGGGATCTAATCAAAAGAGAAGCCTGTGTTTAATAAATGTTACTTAGTGGGCATTGTGAGTCTAGTCGAATTCTGCTTCTTTGACTTTTATAAAAACTGACATTTATTATTCGAATCATTCACAATACTATTATTACATTACTGTTTATTAGTAGTAAAATATTCATCAAACGAATTCGAAGAATAATACCATTTTATCATCATATCATCATTTCTTTAAATGACCATCAACGTGGTTTCTCAATTTCTCGCAAACATCCTTTCCACCTCCTAACAACATCATTGTGTTCTCTTTGAAGAACAGAGGGTTGTCAATGTCAGCGTAACCTGTTCCCATAGTTCTCTTGTTTACAATCACAGTCTTGGCTTTCCAAACTTCAAGAACGGGCATACCTGCAATGGGACTTTCAGGATCTTCCAAAGCTGAAGAGTTTACAATATCATTGGCTCCTACGATCAAAACAACATCGACCTCAGGGAAGTCATCATTGATCTCTTACATTTCTTTGACGATATCATATGGAATTCCGACTTCAGCAAGCAAAACGTTCATTTGACCTGGCATACGACCTGCGACGGGATGAATAGCAAATCTTACTTTGATTCCGTGATCAATGAGTTGTTTAGTCAACTCAGCAATAGCATATTGAGCTTGAGCAACAGCCATACCATAACCTGGAACAATAACTACATTTTTGCTGTTAACGACCAATTCTGCAACTTGTTCAGGATTGGTTTCAATATGTTCTCTGTGTTCAGCTGTTTTTGCCTTGACAGCTCCAGTAGTCCAGCTACCGAATATGACGTTTTACAATGATCTGTTCATGGCTTTGCACATAATATATGAAAGAATAGCACCTGAAGATCCGATCAAAGATCCAACGATAGTAAGCATAGGATTAGCTAACATAAATCCTTCAGCACAAAGAGCCCATCCCGAATAACTATTTAAAACAGTAATGGCAACAGGCATATCAGCAGCTCCGATTGAATTAGTGATGTTCCATCCCAGAGCGAAAGAAGAAAGAGCAGAGTATACAAGTAAAGCTGAGCCCAATTCAGTGCTGTCTGAAGCAATGATTGCTGCCAAAGAGGCTGCGTTCAAAATACTTAAAGGTTTGTTGAGATATCTCTTCATAGGGAGATCGAAGGTGAATTTGATTGCTGCGAGTTTAATGAAAGCTGCGATTGATCCAGTGAAAGTTATACCACCAATCAAAGTACCAAGATAGGCTGCAATTTTGTGAAGAGTTTAGACTGAGTGAGTTGGATCATGACCCCAATAAGATCCCAATGAAGTAGCAACAGCGGCAAGACCTACCAAAGCATGGAAGGCAGCGACTGTTTGAGGTAGCTCAGTAACTGCCACTTTTTTTCCGAGAACGAGACCTGCAGCACCACCGAAAGTCAACAAAGCCAAAGCTTGAGTCAATAGAGGTCCAGCAAAGTTAAGTGAAGCCAATGCAGTAACAACACCAGTTGAAATACCAATAAGTCCCAAGGCATTACCAACTCTGGCAGTAGATTGAGAAGCCAATCCAGTAATACCTCCTATACAGCATAGAGAAGCAGCAAGGTAGCCCATTTGATAGACAGATAAAGCACCGGTAGAATAAGCTGCTCCGATTGCGGCTAAGCTGACAGCAGCAGGGATATTATAGAGATAGTTATGCTCTTTAGGATCAGTTTTTCTTTTGAACATATCAAGCATACGCTTAGTAACAACGAAACCACCAGCAATATTGACTGAAGAGATCAATACGGCAATTGAGGCTAAAGCTTGAGGGAAAGTTGAGGGGAAGTAGCCACCTCCCATGACCAAAAGACCACCTACTGCAGTGATACCTGAAATGGCATTAGTAATTGACATCAAAGGAGTATGTAAAGCTGGAGCGACGCCCCAAACTGAGAAGTAGCCTGTAATGACAGACAAAGAGAAGATACTGGTCATAGTCAATATGGCAGGATTAGTGCAAGCAAAACCAAGTCCGAGAACAGTCAAAAGACCGCCGGATAATCCTAGAGCATTCTTTAATGATTTTTTGAATAGATTTTCAGGTACAGCTGTAGCAGCTTTATGTTAAACTTTAGGTTTACTAGTTTTGTTAGCATCTAGCATTGGTGGGTTGGGATTTGGCCAAAGCAATTCCTTATTTTGAGTCACAATAGCACCTCTAACTACCTAGTCCTTGAGATCGATATCGTATTCGTTGTTTTTATTGATCATCGATTGGAAAAATTTACTTATGTTATTTGCATACAACGCAGAAGATTGTCCTCCCATTCTTGATGGCAAATCAGTGTATCCAATTATTTTAACTCCTCTCTCAGTTGTGACCAGTCTATCCTTTTCAGTTAGTTCACAGTTACCTCCTGCTTCTGCAGCCAAATCAACGACAACTGATCCTGGTTTAAGGATATTAATATGCTCTTTGGTGATGAGCTTGGGAGCTGGCTTGCCTGGGATAAGTGCTGTTGTTATGATGATATCGACTTATGCACATTGTTGAGCGAATAGCTTCATCTCAGCCTAGTAAAATTCTTTGCTCATCTATTTAGCATAGCCTCCAACACCTGCACCTGATTCAAAGACTCCTTTAACTTCAATAAACTCTGCACCCACAGACTCAACTTGTTCTTTGGCAGCTGGTCTGGTATCAAAGCCTCTCACGATAGCTCCCAAAGATTTAGCAGTGGCAATTGCAGCTAGACCTGCGACACCAGCTCCAATCACAAGAATTTTGGCGGGTGGTAGCTTACCAGCAGCGGTCATTTGTCCTGTAAAAAAGCGACCGAAATTCTAAGCAGCCATAATTACAGCTTTGTATCCAGCAGTATTGGCCATTGAGGAAAGAGCATCAAAGGTTTGAGCTCTAGTTGTTCTAGGGATCTGATCCATAGCAAATGAAGTAATGTTCCTTTCTTTGATCTTATTCACCAACTATTTATTTTGTCCCGGATAGAGGAATGACACCAAAGTTGATCCTTCTCTAATATGGTTCACTTCATGATCACCTCCTAAATTAGGATTTTATTGAGGAGGTCTCACTTTCAACAGCACATCAGCTCCAAAGACTTCTTTGGCCTTTCCGATCTTGGCTCCAGCATTAATATAGTCTTGGTCAGAGATGGATGCAGCCTTTCCTGCTCCTTCTTCAATTAAGAAATTGGCTCCGTTTTTCTTGACCATGCGCTGGATGGCCTCAGGAGTGATAGCAACTCTGGTCTAGTTCTGGTAGACCTCTTTGGGGACACCGATGACAATTTTTTTGGCATCAACTCCGAAGGCATAGGCGGGCGTGGTAACTGCGGCAAGAGATGTGAGCTTTCTTACTAACATATTTATCTTAAGGATTTTAATATAAAATCAACTCGTGCGAATAAATTTAAAATCACCATATAATATACAACAAACCTTATGACTTTTCATTACAATTTAGAAAAATAACGACCGCGAACGCCGTTCCCCTACTTTGAAAAACCAAATTTTTCACTGTTATCAACAGTCGACTACACGTTCATACTTGCTAACTTGATCACCTACTTTTTCTTGTGCATCCGGTGGATCTGGAAAGACGAGTGCAGAACCTTCTCTCTGCTCATTTTAGGGCCAATTGATTTTCTTTTGACCTAATATCCCTCTTGAATTCTAAATCTCGGCGTTTCTAAAGCTATAGTTTGAAATTGATTTTTCGTTGTATTGAGGTCCTTTACTAAAGGGTTAAGTTTTTTGTTGATTTTGGGCATTTTGATTTCCCTCGCCTCCTCCTAGCCATCTAGTTGTGGGAGAACTAGTTTTTTAGTTTTGGATAAGTTTTAAAACTGCTACGTTATTTTTCTGATAGGAGTCTATATAATTCTTCTATTTTATATGAGTCCTTAAATATAAAACTAACTTAATTTGCTATTTTAGCTTTCATCTGTATAAGTATCTATAAGTTGGCCATCTTGAAATATCCCCACAATCTTTCTCCTTCCATCGAATAGCTCACCTTTTCCGTTTGGTTTGTCAACTATCCACTCACCTTTATAGAAGGTGCCATCACTCCAATACATCTCACCGTTTCCATGTCTTAGATTACAGCGATACTAACCTTTGTATAAATCACCACTACTCCAAGTATAGATCCCATATCCTTATTTCTTATTTTACTTAAACTATCCTTAATATTTGTCATCTTTATCACCTTTTCGCCACATCCCATGTCCCTCTCTCAATCCGTTCTTAAAGTTTCCTTTATAACAGCTTCCATTACTCCAAAAGTACTCTCCATATCCATTAAACTTACCATTCTAGTATTCTCCCTGATACAAATCGCCACTTACGAACTTCTAAGTTCCCTTTCCATTTTTAACAAAGCTCTGAAAAAAACCTTCATATCTACTACCATTTTCTTCTGTATACACTCCATATCCTGTAGCTACTCCTAAATTCCATTATCCTAAATAAGAATTTCCCTCCGCATCAATCCACATTCCAGAACCATGCTTGAGATTATATTGAAACTAACCCTAGTAAATCTGTCCTCCAGGCCATTTATACTTTCCTTGGCCTTCCATTTTATTTTAGAAGTAATCTCCTTCATAACTACTTCCATTTGAAAAGATTTAAAATCCAAAACCATGTCTCTTGTCAGCTTGCCAATCTCCCTAGTATTTTTGCCCATTATGATAAAGCATAATTCCCTTGCCTTATCTATGTCCATCTTGGTATTCTCCGTAATAAACTGCTTCTTTATACTTTTTGAGTTTCAATTTAGGCGATTGATGCAGAACTACGATGTCGATATGCTCTGATTTCATTTACTTGAAGTGTTGGAGTAATTGTTCATAGGTGCCTCCATATTGATTTGCCGAGCTAACGAGGGAGATGTTGATAGACAACTCCCTCTTTTACTATTGGAGCACGTTAAACCCTAAAAAATTAATTTCAGGAGATTCTTACATTATTATAATAAAAATTCATCTATAATTGCCATAGTCTTATCGTTTATTTTTTATCAGAATCAGTGTGTAAGGTTCTGCCCTTCTTGTTCAGCTTCCTCTAAATCCTATTCAACTGGTTTTGGCCCTTGATTCGAAACAGGGACAGCTAATGTTGGCTCAATACTTTGTCTAATAGATCCGTGGTCAACAGATGAGCGATTGATATCTATGTAGGCATTCTTGTATTCATCCTCAACTGTGAGCATGGTCTGCTTAAGTTCTTCGGCGACCTATTGTTGTGTGGTCTTTTTCTGTTTACACCAAGCAATCAGCAATCCAATAATCATCACTGAAGCAATACCAATTATTCCAATCCATAGTATCTCCTTCTTAGTTTTATCATCGTCGTCATCCTTGTCTTTCCAGAAATTGAGGTCAATATCAAATGTGAAATTAGAGTAGATATTTTCAGCTACAACCTTGACTGTTGAGTTTATCTTTGAGAGATTACGGACAAATAGAGTTATGTTTTTGTAGAGGGTTAGTTCAAAGATGTCAGTACCATGCATATCAGACCACAATAGTTTGTCACTACCAAATGTATGGAATGCGTAGGCGGTTTCAAATACATCGTCTACGAAGTGGGCACCAAATGCTCCAAGTAAAGGCACAGTTAAACCTAAACCACATTATACTTCTTTGTATGAATGTGCTGAATACTTCTATTTGTATGTTGTTGCCTGTGCATTGAGTATGAAAGGCACTGAATAGATGAGAATAAGTTGTTTTTCTTCCTAGTTATTGACATAAGGCACAGCAAAGTAAGTCTAATAGGCTCTTCCTCTCTTGTATTTAAAGTAGTTCTGAAGTTTGCCCCATGGGAATCTTTCAAACAATCTTTCTAATTTGAATGCCATGATGTCATCAGTATGACTGAGCGAGAGCATGATTTCCATATGGTGCCAGTTGCTGACACTCAACAACAAGTAGTAATCGACTACTTTTCCACTATCAAAGGCATAATGGATAGTGATAGTTTGTATTCTCAAAGGAGTTGGGTATTTCAATACATCAGGCAGTATTTCTCCCAAAGGAATGTATTTCTTAGATAAATAGATAATTTATTCGCCATCTGCTGAGATCTCAAATCCGAAGACAAAGATAGATCCAGTTCTTGCTTCAGTAAGGAATAATCTGTATTCGTGATCAACATTCCAGAAAGGAGTATGCATATCAGCTGATCCAATATAAGGAGTACCAGTGTATCCTTCAATCTGCAGATCTTCATCATCGATGTAGTCGAGGAAACTAATAAAATCATCATCTTAAAGATCAAAGTTGAGATGATAGAGGTAAATTCCACCAGAACGGGCCAAAGGATCATCTGAGTTATCTACAATCATCAAAATCTAGCCAACAATTTTCGCATGATTGACTTCTTTAGCATCGGTTTAATATGGTCCAAAAGTGAATGGTTTAGAAGCGATTGTTGTTGTAATGTAAACATTCACTTGAGTACCAAGTTAACAAAGAGAAACGATATATTGCTGGTATTCTCCCACAGCTATCTTACTGCAAACCTATCCTCTCCTTTAAGTTGGAATGTGACTAATGTAATCAATGGAGTCATTATGAGTGTATGTTTTGAAGATAGAGCTGTACTGCTGAGCATAGATACCCTCGATAGTTGATTCGATATCATAGATAGCTCTTGCTTCGATAACTTTACGAGTATTTTCAACATG
>Ga0194117_10005457_pt1 | contig 11580 bp, 11 predicted proteins | sample TA2MahsurfametaG_FD_160579 | JGI IMG/M metagenome (GOLD analysis project Ga0194117, IMG submission 160579) | Freshwater microbial communities from Lake Tanganyika, Tanzania - TA2015009 Mahale N1 surface | ecosystem: Environmental > Aquatic > Freshwater > Lake | place: Tanzania: Lake Tanganyika...
AAAACTATACCTGGTGATCATTGTGCTGTTCGCAGTGATAGTGTTGTCTTTGATCTTGAAGCTGTCAAACAAGTGATTGGGTTGATATGAAGTGCGATATTTATTCTAAATCTGTTAGATAATCAAGTATAGCCTATATTTAATTTACCTGCATGTTCACTATTTTCAAGAAGGAAAAGACCGACAAATAGAAGAAGGAGCATAAGAACGAAATGTACTTCAGCTAAGCCAAACTCGAACTACCTCCCAACTTCGCACAGAATGTCATGGATCTCGAAATGCAACTCGAGTTTGTCGAAACTTACAATATGGAACTTGTACACAAACTCAACTAACTCTACAGAGTAACACTCAATCCATTCAGGTTGCAATTTAGTACTATATCAACGAAGATCCCAGAAAGGTCAACCATTTCCAAAAAAAACTCACTTCCCTACTCACTCACCCGCACACTCTGGAACTCATATAAAAAAAAAAAGCACCAGCAAAATCCACTTAAGTGGATCCTGCTCATTATTCGAGCAACCTGCGAATGTAGCTGAACAAATTCAACACTCAATCGGAGATAGTGATAAAGAGCATGATCGAGGGTTCAAACAAAAAAGTATAGAAAAGCAACAGACTCATGAGTTAAAACATCGAGTCTCAGGAGGACAGACTCAAGAAGAGGATGTAGAAACGGAGCAGAAGCAAGAAGAAGTTCACTCCCGACTAACAGTGATTTAATTTACTTGCCTTACTTTTTGTTTAATACAACTAACATACGCAATTCCTCGAGTCACACATTATCCTCTCAAAAACACTCAAATATGGTACGTTTCTTAACAGCCACTTCGATCCGAAGAAATCAACCTTTCGGTTACTTGATCTGCAATTTGTGGATGTTAAATTGCATCTAATCACAGCCAGTTTATCTATAATTTAAAATAAATCGTAACAATGGGAAACAACCACGCCAAGCAACAGAACTAAGAAGAACAGACAGAACATGAGAGACTTGGTTTCGTCAAACTAGAACTTAACAAACTCGATCCCAACACTCAGGAAGAAGAAGAGGAAACCTACCTCATGGACATCAAACGCACTGTAGAGTCAGAAAAAATTTACCAATCGTGGCTAAAATCAATGAATCAAATCGATGACTCTGAAAGCAAAGAAGTTATCCTACTCCCAATCAAGCACTCTTTCGAGGCAGTGGGACTATGTGGTTCAAGTGGCATCGCCAAGGTACCCACCATCTTACAAAGTTTACGTTCGACTACTACGAATTCGTACTCAAAACCGAAATCCAAAATCGTTACAAACTTAGGAAAGATTTTTTAGAGACTGAAATATGGTACCTTCTCTACAACATCGTAAGGGCGGGCAACAAGTTCGAGTTGCTAAAAAAGAAGATAGGAAGCATCCACCCTAGAAACGTACTAATCAACGAAAGTGGACAAATCAAAATTATCAGTAGCATCTCACTCCCTGGAGAACTCAACAACTACGAAACACTCCTTTAAAGCCAGAAAAACGAATACATCGATGTCTACCTTGCTCCAGAAGAAATTAATCATGATCTGATCACAAAAGGAGCCTATCCTTCACATGTCGACCCTTCACTAGCAGAGGTTTTCAGTATTGGACTCACAATACTCTCAAGCGGTACTCTATAGGACGGAAACTCAGTTTACCAGCGTTCGCCTGCTGACGAATATTCACTTAATAAAGATCGTTTGAATGTTCTGTTGAAAACATTCAAATAAAAATATAGTGACTTTTTGTACCAAACTGTGGCAAGCATGGTAGTGCTCAATCCCCAAGAACGTAAGAGATGCTCCGCTATCGCCTCCACACTTTACGAATACTAACCTCAAATTTTAGATCTATAACCATTTTCTCCACCCAACGCCAGGCAAACTCAACCGCCCCAACGTTCCTCTCAAAACTATCAAAATGTGCAATCTGTCTATCAAGCTCCCCAAACATACCCGCAACAGCCTCTTTACTACAACTACCAACAGGGTCCTGCTCCTGTGATTCGAACTTCAAACGTCCCTTCATCAGCCTACACTCAATCATATCCTTACCAACAGGTTCCAAACTATGTGCGTGGGCCCATGTGATATGATTATTTTTTAATAAATGGAAAGTTAAGTATAAAGGGTAGTAACATTATGATGAGATATAATAATATTTTGATTAACAGAAAGAGATGAACCCAAAAGTTGTAATGCTACTCGCAAAACAGGTGCAGGAGTGCCTGAAGAAAACGCCCGATGGTAGGTCTTGATAGATGAAGATAGGCGTGAAGATGATTATCAATGAAGCCGACATCACTGACGTACAGGCAGAAATTGAAGGACCAGTGGGCACGCCCTACGAAGGCGGAGTCTTCAGATGCAAACTCGCAGTTGAACAAGACTTCCCTAACAACCCTCCAAAAGGTAAGCCGATCTTCATTTCAGGTTACTTCATCACTAAGATTTTCCATCCCAACGTCTCCGAAAAAGGTGAGATATGTGTGAACACTTTGAAAAAAGACTGGAACCCAGCTGCTTGGTCCCTCTATAACATCTTTGAAGTGATTAAGTGTCTTTTGATTGTACCATTCGCATAGAGTGCACTGAACTAGTACGCGGGTAAAATGTTCCTCCAAAACTACTAGTAGTACTTCAAACACGCCAAGATGCTCACCAACTTGCATGCTGTGCCTAAATAGCTAAAAACATTAGAAAACGTAGTTATATTTTGAGTTAGAACTCAGCTAAGAAAGTAGAGGTGATGTAAGAGGAGAAGCCTGAATCAATGAGCGCACCCGTCAAGAAAGAGAACGACAACAAAAAGAAATGGATGAAAAGAATATGATTCCATACAACTATCATCACTTCATCTTCACTATACTAGAAAGCATATAAATAAACCAACCCATAAAATGAGTTATATTACGAGAACAAATCAATGTGAGGCCATTTTCTGTACTGGCTGAATCAGCGACGTGGTGTGCTTGTTTTGAAGTAGTTAGCTATTTTTTTAATTATGAATATGATCGGCAAAAAGTCGATACGTGAGGTAGAAGTAAGAAAACCAATAGCAGTAAGCAGACTCATAAAGTGTTATGTCTGCAATCAACATTTCGAAACCCAGAAACAGTTTGATGTGCACCTGCAGCAGCATCAGAATAAATTGGCCAAAACCAATATCGAAGAAATACCAAGAAAAACACAGGAATCCTTCCGTTCCAAGAAACACCTCACCTCCCTCAACAAAACTCAGCTCCTTGGATAAAAGAACGAGACTCTCTCAACGATCGAAACTAAAGTGAAGCCCTGTTTTTCAGAGAAAGAGGAGGACTTCGATGAAAAAGAGTAGAGATAAATAGAAGACGCACTCAGAGAAAGCCAGATTCTACTTTAAAAAATAGAATTTATGACTCAGGTAGTACAACCTCAATAGTAAAAAATGTTGCAACCTTAAAAGTAAGATGACCTTTAGTAAATCAAAAAGTGGATCAGCAATGAACGACAGCTATTCACTCTTATCAGCAAATCAGACAGCAAGCCCAGCGTTGAAAAACTCATACTCGAAACCAATTTCTAAGAAAAGTACTTCGAAAACTACCAGGAACAACTTCAACACTTACGTTTACTTGCCAGTGTAGCAATCAACCCAGCATCTATTTCCAAAATCATCGAAATTCGCAAGAACATATGTAGAGATGTGTGTGCTGATCTAGAAAAACAGTTCATGTGCACTGAAGAAAAAGTCTTAAACAATCGAAGAAAAGCAATCGCAGAGCCAAAACTGGGACAAAACAAAGGATAGGTGAAGTTCTGTGCAGATTGTTATGGGAACATCGGAGGCTCAGATTAATTTTACTCCCTCGTATGCGGACACAACTATCATCTCTAATGCTGGAATGGAGAGTGTTGTTGATTATCAAGCTTTTCACAGTAATGATTGGTATTGTGTTTTTGTTGTAAACAGATGTTATGTATGATCAATAGAGTTTAGTTCTGACTTCTAGTTGCATTTAAACATGAGAAAGGTCATCGCGAGGGATCTAACCAGCTAAAAATACAACCATCATATAGAAAGCACGGTAGTTGCGGTGAAATTCTCCAGTTGCCTTCACCAATGCTTTCCAGTTTTGAGGATTCTAGTTGATGTTGTATTTTGATAGCTACATACTGATCTCTTTTAGCTATGAATTGAAGCACATTACTAACTCCTTGAACTAAGCAACACTGGCTACCTAATCTCTGATTACTACCAGTTTCTGTTCTGCTTTTTTCAGAATCAGATAGGCGAATAGTACACTATTTGTGTCATTTGATTTTATTAAATCAACTGCAATATGTAGACCTCGAGTTGCTTCACCATGCTATTTCAGGATCACTCTTTTGAGATTGGGATCTACAAACTAGCTTTAACCTTGTCCGTTCTGAGCAGAATTTTTTCGTGTACTAGTTTGACCGAAAGATGTTGGTACTTAGTAAGTATTTTTCTTTTTTAAGAAAGATGCTCCCTGGGAACTCTGAGTATTACTTGGAGGCACATTGTTCAGACTATGTTCAGAATGTCTACATATATTATATAATACACACTAGGAGGGGAGTAGCTTTGTGTACTGTTATTCAAACTTTCGGTTTTTTTAGGTTACTGTTCTTTAGGGGGAGGTGTAAACTTTGTAGACTCTGCTAGCTTGGCAGAATCCAAAGCATTTCCGTCTTCCTATACAAGAGAAAGCCTTTCTTGCTTATTTCCAACGAGTCTACCATCATTAGTAATGTTGATCCTCAAAAGTTCCATCCATTCAATTCTTTTCGTCGGATCTTTTGTTAGCAGTCTACGCAACAGTCGTTTTGTTTATTAACTTACAGGTTCTTTGTTGGGAAACTCAAGCTATGTCTCTTTGAGTACTTCTATCAATTTAGGGATTGTTGTTGATTCGAAGGGACAGAATCCATAAAGCATTTCATAGAGCACCACTCCTAAAGACCAAATATCTGCCTTTGTGCTATAGATTTCTCCTCTCAAAATCTAAGGAGCCATGTAGATTGGAGAACCCAACATGGTTTTGGTCATATTGGCCTTTTCAAGACTCTTACAAAATCCAAAATCACCCAGTTTAACAACTCCACCATTGAAAAAGATGTTATCTGGTTTGAGATCTCTGTGCATAATGTTATATTTGTTGAGTACTTGAAAGGCATCGATGAGTTGTTTGAAGATGAGCAAGGCCTGTTTTTCGGCTACAACTCTATCTTTCCTGAGCATGCCTTCGAGTGTGCCTCCGTTGCAGTATTCATAGACGAAGTAGAAGTTATTGGGAGTCTTGAGCATGTCTATGTACTTGATAATGTGCTCATTTTTTTCGATATTGGTGAGAATATTGATTTCGTTGACTGTGCATTCCTCTAGTTTTTTGTTCTCCTTAAATCTGCGCACCTCAATGACCTTGACTGCGTATTCCTTGTTATCGTTCTTGTTGATTGCCCTGTAGACCTTACCGTAGGCCCCCTCTCCTATAATTTCATAGAGAGTGTAGTTCTAAATAATACGAACCATCCTTTATTTCTAAATAATTATTATAATTCCATTTAGATACTTTATCAATCACTTTAATTCGATTGCTATCTAGCTTGCTCTTTATAACTCCAGTCTCTTCTAGAGCCAGTTACTCGTATTATGTTCTAGCTGGGTTACTTATATATATTATTTTTGATATATTAATTAAAATATTTATTATTCCACACCATGGCTGATATCCAAGTAACTCTTCCTTTACACAGCAACAAAGATCCTTCCAAAAACAAGAGACCGTCTTCCTCAACTCCAAGAAAATGCTCGCCAAAAAGACCGCATCAGGCGTCAGATACTACAAAAATGTTGGACTCAACTTCAGAACTCCCAAGGAAGCCATCGAAGGCACCTACATCGATAAGAAATGCCCCTTTACCAGCAACGTCTCCATCAGAGGCAAAATACTAAAAGGAGTTGTCATTTCAACTAAGATGCAAAGAACTATCATCGTCAGACGCGATTATCTCCACTATGTGCCCAAATACAACAGATACGAGAAAAGACACAGAAACCTCCCCGCTCACATTTCACCCGCCCTCAACGTCAAAATCGGTGACATCGTTTTGATCGGAGAGTGCAGACCTCTCAGCAAGACCGTTCACTTCAACGTCCTTAAAGTGACTCCCCAAGAAGTTGTCGGAAACGTCAGAAAACAGTTCATGCTCTTCTGATCATCTGTTCAATATTTAACACTGTTCATAACACACCTATCACTAATATAAATCAAAAGGAGAGCCTGTAAGCAGTCTCACTATTGAAGGGCAACTTGATGAAAGCCAACTAGCATGCGGCAATCAGCAGGCTGGCCCATAACAAGTTATTGCTACTTTCTCTGAACTTATTTTCGTTGTAGGCGTATATAGAGTTGAGCAGCAACTTAAAACTTAGTAGGAAGGCAGTGATCATTTTAAAATTCGAAGAAAAGAGTTTAGCGATTGCAATAAAACAAAAGAACAGAATTGCCATAAAGAGAAAACGATACACGTCATGTTTTACAAACAGAGACTGCTTTAAACCGTATCTCTATTGGGATTCGATCTGAGCAAGCACAAACGAAAACAGGTTAGTAAAGGCGTAGTACAGAATCAGGTTGGGACAGAAAGTTTGAGTAAGTTCATAGACCACTGACAGTCGATGAAGACCTTCTAAAATGAGAAGTTCTCCAGTTTCTTTAATCTAGATAACAGATCAATTACGTTATGTTTTTGGATGATATCGAAAAGTAGCGCAATCAAGATAATCATTCCTTCGAGAAGGAAAGAGTGAAGATAGAACTTTTTGCGGTGCGACTACTCAAAAATCAGAAAGAATTTTAGCACCAGCACTACCAAGTACTTCACCACCACCAGCTCATTGGTGTGTTTTGCCACCCAGCTTAGAAGACCAAAGTGACCGAGGAGATAGAGTAAAGGTTGAAAAAGCACACGAATCAATTCCAGAAAGATGAGGTACAAAAGTAGATTCTTTTTGTTGGAGATAGGTCTTGTGAAGGGTCCAGTGATGTCTTCCATAAGTTATTGATTGTAGAACAGAGCAATGATTATAGTTGAATTGATGAAGATGCGGACAAGCCAAGATTTAGGTTTGAGTTGCGGTGACTACTTGTTCATTATAAAGTTTATATAGTTCTAAACTTATCAATTTCAAGTCATCAGAATATGTAAACATAAAAAGCAAAGTAAAAAAAGGTTGAGGTCATTGTAAGAAAAGCAAAGAAGTTACTTAGATTTGTGTGTGTTAGATGTGGAAAGAGAGGCAATAATTAATTTATTAAATTAAATATTAATATTTATAGTCATATTTATCATGAAGTTCATCTCAGCCGAGCAAGAGCTAGAAATCCCCGACGGAGTCGAAGTTGATGTCAAGGCCAGACACGTTGTTGTCAAGGGAAAGTTGGGCACCCTCAAGCAAAGCTTCAGACACATCCCCATCGAAATCTTCAAGGGAAAATCAAAAGCCAACAAAAACGCACTCAAATTCAGAATTTGGCTCCAGAAGAAAAAGAGAAATGCCGCTATTGGATCTATTCGCAGCACCATCAGAAACATGATCCAAGGTGTCACTGTTGGCTACAAGTTCAGAATGGTTCTCGCCTACTCCCACTTCCCTATCGTCGTCAACGTCATTGAAAACGGCAGAGTACCTGTTTGTCTATGCAGTCAGTCGAAATCAAGAACTTCTTGGGCTTCAAGATGAACAAGAGAATCGATGCTCCTGAAGGAGTGTTGATCTCTAAAAAAGAAGAAGAGAAGAACAACTTGACCGTTCAAGGCATCAACCTCCAAGACGTGTCCCAAGTGTGTGCCAGAATTCAACAAGCAACAGTGATCCAAGACAAGGATCTCCGTTCTTTCCTTGACGGTATTTACGTTCAGGATGCAAGATTGGAGTTTGCTGATTGAGACTTCTATTTAATTAAAATTATCAATCATCTATCAATCTATTCACTTCCTTCTTACCAGATCAAACAATATAATTACCAGATCAAACAATATAACCTTACTCCTTTCATAAGTTTATTTATCTCAAAGTCTATGACTACACATAACGAACATAAAGAGTCAGTCTGGCATCCAAATCGCGCCTACCTCAATCTTCCCAACTCACTCATCATCGACAGCTGCTTTCCTGGAGGTAACGTAGCTACTGCCTCTCTTATCGCCAGCAACCCTCTAACCATCGAAGTCTAAGGAAATACGGACATAAATCTAGACACTTCTTCCAAATACTGGCTCTACTTTCGGATCAGAGGTTACAGAAAATAAAAGCCCATAAAGTTCATCTTAAAGAATGCGAATCATCTGAGAAAATACCACGGACAGACACGCTACAAACCATACATGGTTTACAAATAGGATGAAGATGGATGGCAGCCCAATGCGACTCCAATTTAACTCAGCGTATTAAGTTAATAACTTAGGTACAGTAAAATGGTTATTTTCAAGGATCTTTCGTCTTCCAGTCAGAAAAATACAGCAAAGCAAACAAAATTAATAAGTCGACTAATTAACTCTACCCTAGCCGATAATAAAAGACTTTGGCATCCACTAGCAATGAGGAATCAAAAAGAGGCAGCTGCTACTTTGCTATTTACTATCCTTATAGTTATGAAGATCTCAATCTTTTCATCGAAAAAATGAAAAATAAAACATCTCAAAATTTCCTCCTTGAAAAATCTTACTTCCATCATGAAACGATTGCTTACTCATACTAAAGGAGAAAAATACCTCTTATCACCATCACTTCCTATAGTAACATCTAGTCTTTCACTGAAAAGTAGCCGATCATCAGCTAAGAAATCTTCCCTAACATCAAAGAAAGGCCGTTGAAGTACCTCTCCTATAATTTAGGCTAAAAAACAACCCTGTAATCATATTTTCCGCTCGTGTGCACCCATCCTAAACATCTTCTTCTTTTTTTGTCGAAGGACTCATTGACTTCCTCTTGAGCGAAAGCAAAGCGAGTATGCTTCTTCGTGAGCTGTTTATCATACATGTACTTCCCATGTTGAATCCAGATGGAGTGTAGCATGGTAATTTTCGATTCGATCACGAACTCAGGAATCTCAACAGATACTATGGTCAGTCCTCCATTTAGAAAACGTAACCCGCTTACAACTTAGCCCCTCAATAAGAGCAGCGTAGTTACTGATCGAGTACTACAAAAACAGATACAACTAACAATCCCAGTTCACTTAGTTCTATGAGGAGACATACAATAGACTTTTTATGTATGTAGATGTCCATGGGCACAGTTCTGCTCTGCCTAGCTTCATCTACGGAAATCACACCTAAAAAATAGAACATTTGATTGAAAACAAAGTTTTTTGTAAGCTTTTAGAACTCAATTCTATGCCTGGAGGATTCAGTAAAGTTTAATCTGAGTTCTCCAAGAAAAATATGACTTTGCAATAAAAATATGACTAGTATTCTAAGCTCTGTTCTGGGAGAGTTTTCGCAGGGCGAGCAGATTCACCAGAGCAAAGTGTGTTCCATTCTTATACTTTCGAGGTGCTTCCTTACTGGGAGGAGTTTCAGCGCAAAAAAAGTGAACAAAAATCTTAAAAACTATCCTCTCCTTAGTATGCGAGGTAACTTGGAAAAAGTTTTCTCCTAAGTCTGCTTGATCTTCTAGACTTGAATCCTGAAAGCAAACTCAGCTAGCTGGAAACCGAAAGAGCAAGAAAGAATATTACAAAGGAGTGCTATAATTAACAAATGAGGCGCAACTTTTTGGGGAGAAAAAACGAAACCTTATCGTAAAAGAACTATGGCTAAGGGTTCAGAGTGAAGCAGATTATACATAGCTAGAGATAAATACATCATCATAACTAGTATATCCAAAGATGGTTTAGGAATAACGTCTTACTAAAAAATTTATTTGCCAAAACATAACTCTTTAGTGAGCCCAAGGTCATCAAGTTTTTCAAAAAAATATTAAAAATAGTTCCATATGAAGCCGAAAACGAACTCTTGCAAGAGATATCTCCACGCAAAGAGACAATCAAAGAAAAGCCTGAAAAATAAAGCAAAAATGAGTCGCCTCTGAAAGTTCCTTAAAAGAGATAAGAAAATCTTATAAACAACGACAAAATAAAGACTATGCTATACAAATAGTAGCGTAAATGGGCAAATAGCGAATAAAAACAAATCTTCATCTGCCGCAACAAATAGAAGGCTAAAATATAGACTAAAATAAGCAAACAAACGATCGAACTCAAACAATAGTTTGTGGAGTTGATTCCTAGACACAAAACTATTGAAAAAGATCCTTAGTTCAAGTTCAGCAGAAGATAGTATTCCATCAAAAAAGAACCCTATCCTAAACAACCATTCGACTCTACGGAAAGATACGAAAGAGAAGTACTCAGTAAAATACATACAGAAAGCAAACACTATAATGTTGTGAATCCTCTCATAGACATCAAAAAGAAAGAGATCAAAATTAAACCGAAATCTAATGCCAGAATTCAAACCTAGGCAGTCGGAGAGCGCTATGTCACATCTGTAGCTGAAGTTTAAATCACTAAAATAAATCCTTCTAGCAGCCAAGTGGGTCATTTCTATCGTAAATAGGGCCAAAGTATACAAAACTAATCAATCCACAACGTTAACAGCTACTTTCGACCTTCATTTATCTAAGAATTTATACTAAAAATCCGCGAGGAGAGAGAAAGCGCCCAAAATCAAAACGCCAATAAGTACAACAACAGATAAGAACTGAAACAAAAAGCAATGAAGCTGCGGCCTTCGATTAAGGAGTATGTGGAGTAGCAGTAGAAGAAAATCCTGCCTATGCTCCGCAGAAACAAAATCTTCACAATAATAAGTGAGAACTCGCAGATAGAAACCCGAGTGAACAAACAGTATGATTCGCATTTCAGTAGCAAAAAGAGAGCAGTAAGAGTCGAATCCTAAGATAACTACAACTATAATGGAGAGGAACCTTCGCGTCGCCCGAAAAAGACACTAAACAACAAAAAAGAGTAGTTAGTGAGGTAGCACATAACCAAAATGACTAACAATTTTGGTGAGCTCAAATTCAGCTGATTATTTATTTTTTCGATTATACCACAAAAGCGTATTCACAGATCATAGTAAATTCAATTTCACCAGTTTGGTTATCACTCTGTTAAAGCCGTTGATTGTCTCAGTCAGAATCTCCTGCACTTCCTCCTGATTACGAAGCATGTCCTCTTTGGCCTACATCAAAACGCAATTACTTTTTAAAGCATGAACTCTTTGAGATTTGGCACTTGTCCATAAAATGTAATGTGTGGTAGTTTTTTCCTTGTTTTGAAAGGCGACCTGTTGGTAATTATTTTCTGCCGCAGATTCTACTCGAAGTGAGCCTTAACCATGTCGTCATCTTGCTTCTGAATCAAATGATAGATGAGGATGTTTAACAGTCTTTCAATCTGATGACCTGGGATTTTAAGTACTTCTTTGATTTTCCGAACATTTTCTTTCGAAAGTAGAACCCCTCGATTTTATTCTATATCCTTGTTTT
>Ga0194117_10005459_pt1 | contig 11579 bp, 4 predicted proteins | sample TA2MahsurfametaG_FD_160579 | JGI IMG/M metagenome (GOLD analysis project Ga0194117, IMG submission 160579) | Freshwater microbial communities from Lake Tanganyika, Tanzania - TA2015009 Mahale N1 surface | ecosystem: Environmental > Aquatic > Freshwater > Lake | place: Tanzania: Lake Tanganyika...
AAAAGCCAATCCTCAACTGAAGTTTCATGATACTAAAAAATGGCATTGATTTTTGTAAGACTGGAACAAAGATTGAGATCGCTTTCTATCCAATAGGTCTTTAATTGTATGATATTCTTATGAACGAGGGATCGGCGTGATTAAAGTCTATTGATGAGTTATTGTGAATTTATTTGCTGTATGAGTTCTTTGAGGGCAAACTGTACTTTGGTCTGTTTATGCTAAATAACAGTGATTTCAGTATTGGCGTAGAAGTCTGATAGAAATCTTCTGATGAGTCTATACTCTTTCTCGATTGGAGGATGTCTACCTTGCGATTCCGTTGAACCCATATTATAAAATTAAAGTGATATAATTCAAGATAACTAAATTTTTTTTTTCATGAAAAAGTAAGTTAAAAATCAAGCTTTCTTCGTTTTAATTCTCTTTATAAGAGATCCATTCAAAATTATAAACAAATGATAAATTAGTAAAGATCAACTATGAGATTGTTTTTTGAACCTGTGAACTAAACGATAAACTTGCTCAAAACTTTAATTTATTTACTTCGAACTCTTTGCTCCTGTTATCACGATTTTTCCAGATACAAAAATCAGGAATGTTATTTTAGGATGCTTCAAACGGTAAACCAAGCCAGGGAAGAGTTCAGGCATAAATTGGATTTAAGAACCCTAAATCTTTTTTGAGATGTGATCTAGCTCCATTCTGTCTAAATGGATAGGAAACTTGACATCTACTGATGCAACCACGTTCTGGATTTTAAAATCAGAGTAAGCCACAGGGAAACCCATTTTTTCTATGATTCTAGCGTATTTGCGGCTAGCCAGTTGACATTCTTCTTAAGAACGAGCTCCTGTTATAACCATTTTTCCGCTACTGAAAATGAGTCCAGTTGTTTTAGGGTTGCGTAGACGCATAATGACGGCAGCAAAACGGTTTGGGTTATATTCAGTAGCTTTACCCTTCCAAGTGATTTCTTTGAGATCAAGTTTACATCCAAGGTTCACAGTTCCCACTACGTTCTGTATTTTTGGCTGGCATTATTCTGGTACCTTGATGGTCTTATTATCTGAGCGGCCAATCATTTTATTATGGGCTCAACATATCATAAACTCTCATATAAATTCATAAAAAATTTTATTTTTGATGAGTGAAGTTTAGTTGCAGGGATTTAGGTGTATTATGAGATTCAAATTAAATAATATTTTTGATTATGTCTGTACCTAGTGACCAGAAGATTGAAGCAAAGGTCAAAGCCAGCGATATGGATGCTTAATAAATCGAAAAAGTAAAGGAATTAATTGGGCAAGGGTTGAGAGAAAGTCTCAAAGAACACAAGCAGGAGAGAGTCTTATCAAGATATCTTAAAACTGAAATGGATAAGAACGGAAGTGGATGGAATTGCGTTGTAGGCAAAAATTTCGGAGCGCATGTCATCCATCAAACCAAAAAATATATATTCCTTTAGTTTCGTGAACTCTCCATTCTACTGTGGAAAGCGTGATTATGTAACTTCACATCTCATATCATACTCACATACAAAGTATTCATAAATCACGAGCCCGTAAGCAACTTTCGAAAGCTGATACCAGCAATTATAGTTCGTCTTTGTGTTGGCTTTACAATTCGTCTGTTCTTTTTTTCATAACTGCCAATCTTTTCTTCAGTTTTTCATTTTCTTCTCGAGATTATCTCGTTTATCTGGATTAGAGAACACTCAATCTTTATTTTAGTTTAGCGTTTTCAGCTACGATTTCTTGTACTTTTTTGAGATTGTCTTAACTAGTCTCAAACATCATTATTTACTATTCAAAAGCGTTTTACTACAGTTTATCTAGCTCTATGAGATCTTATTTCAAACATTAACGATGTATTCTTTAAGAACCAGTTAGTGAAGAAGTCAAGATAGGGTGTGTATGCTTTATCTAAGAGGTTTATAATAGATTAGAATTTGATCTAAGAGTTTCATATCTCAACCAAAGTTCATTGTATTATCTTTCCCGCAGTTATCGACTTATTTTTTACTAAACTAACTGGTTTTGTAATTACCCAACTCTCTAAGTCAAATTCTTGATCTTATCTTTAAGATTGGAAATTACTTTTTTATTAGAGAGTTCTATCTATTATTTTTGTTTGCTTATCGAATCATAAGAAGTAGCAAGTTTGTCCAATCTTAAATGAAAATCAGCGTTACTCACTTCAAGCTCATTGATTTTCTGTTAGTTCTTGGATTTTTAAGTGGCAAGTTAGGTTGTAAGGAGTCGATTCGCAAGCTGCAGTTAATTCATCATTTTATTGAGCTTGTGGATCTATTCATCTTTTTACTGGAAAAGTGTATCAGTTTCTTAATAAGCTGACAATCTCTTATTCAATAACTAGATCTTGTTTTACTTGAAAGTTTCTAATTCTTTAAGTTACTGTATATTGTCAAGGAGTTATTCGATTTGTAGTGTTAACTTTTGAATATCGCTCTCTTTTGAATTCAATAAATGCTTTAGTTAATTGTTCTAATCTTAAAGTCTGTGACGTTATTATTATTCTTCTTGCTTAGCTTTATCTTAGCTTTAGTTCAAATCAATTTTTGGCTTATTTCTTTGCAAAAAGTCTTTGATTGATGCTTGATCTTCAGCAGGCAGTTCAGTTATGTATTAAACTGCACCATGATGTTTTATAAGCAATTCAAATAGATTTTAAAGAAGTATTTAGAGCCCTTAAAGGTCAAACTATTTTACCATTTTTTTGACCTCCTCCATTCCTAATTATCGACAAGTAGCGAGACCTAAATAGTCCAAAGCAGTTCCAATTGTATTTTTTAAAATCATAAAATTTTTTATCCGCAGTTCTGCGAATCCTTATGAGGAAGTGAGATTTTAAATTTACTAAGTGGTGGCAGTGGAAATGAGTGCATCGAGATGAGGTGTAAGTTGGGGTATATTACTAATTCTGTATCATTTGAAAATGACATTGTGATGAGGCAGTCGTGAAATAGTCGTGGATTGAAGAGATCATGGATGGATTTATATTGATGTTGTGGCACTAAGAAGTGCAGCACTTTGCCGATAGCTTGGTCTATGGGGCCCTATAAATAGTGCATAATTATTAACTAAAAATAGTAATTTACAAATTTCAGGCATACATCAATCAAACCCCCAAAAATACGAGATAACGATTCAGTTGAACCGATAAGTCGAACTTGCTAGGTTCGCCCTTAAGGGATAGGGTTTCACGTAGCTACCTTCCTTTTTTATCCTGTTACTCTTAAGCAAATAGTTGACTTACTCCCCAAACTATCCTCAAAAGGAATAAAGTCTCATCTTTATTTCCTTAGTTATTAAGTTTGGTTGCATTGTTAGAGTTCTCTTCATAATATTAAAGGTATTCCCTCAAATATTTGCGCATAATTGCTTTACTGGGGAACTTAAAAATATCTTTACCCAATGTTTAACACTGCATCAGAGTAACTTTGATGGAGTTTACTTTTGTAGTAATAGAATTAGCTTAGTTTTTGAATACGACATGGAGTTTCTGTAAATCTTTTGCCTCATTTTGGTTGTTTGCCAATAACTCCTGCTTGCTAGCTGAAAAAGCTTAGATTTTAGCCAAAGTTTGGCTGACTAGTGAGCTTAAAGTGTGAATTAAAAAGTAAATAATGGCATTTGAATATTGGAATTATTTACTGCAATCTAGCAAGTTCTAAACCAGATGCGTTATTTCCAACATTTTTGTGTGTTAGCATTAAAACTCTTTAATTCTTCTTTTCAATTGTAAAATTTAATCCAAACCATTATCATCCATTACGACTGGTTCAAGCTACTCGCTATGAACAGAGGAACTTTTGTCAGTAATTTTGCTCCAATCGAATTTCAAGGGAGGATGAGCATTTTTTTTATTAATTGAAGTTAAAGCAGAATTTTTCTTCATTAGTTTCATCAAATCGTATTCGAAATCTTTTTACTTTTTGAGAAGTGTTCCTGCTGGAGTAATCTCATATTCATAAAAAAAATCTTACCAACTGATACGACGAAACTGATCTTTTTATAACATTCTCTTAAGCATCATTTCAGTTACAGGACTAATTTAAAATCTATGTGAAGGAATTTTTATTCCTCCCTTTTCGCTATTGTATGCTTAAAGCATCTACTTTATATTGTAATGTCCGTACGGGCAGTAACCGAACAGCATCTAGAACAGAACTATACCACATGACCAAATATCTGCCTTGCTACCGTATACATCTCCATTGAGTATTTCCGGTGCCATGTATAGTGGTGAGCCAAGAGATGTTTGAGTAAAGTCGTCAGCGCTTCTCAGTTTTTTACAAAAACCAAAATCAGCTAGTTTTAAATGACCTGATTTGAAAAAGATATTGTCAGGCTTTATATCTCTATGAAGGATACAATGCTGATGTAGTGTTTTTAAGGCACTAAGAAGTTGTCTGAAAATTGATAGAGCCTATTTCTATGGAAGAGGGCCTCTTTTTCTTAGAAGATCTTCAAGGGTACCTCCTTCACAGAACTAGTAGATCAAATAGACATAGTGATTACTTTTAATCATCTCTACAAACTTTACAACATTCAGATTTTCTTCTAGAGATCTTAAAGTTTAAATTTCATTTTTCGTGAGTTCAGTTAATTTAGATATCTCTTCAAACTTGTCAATTGCGATCATCTTAACTGCAACATCGATGCGCGTGTCAACATGGTAAGCTTTAAACACTTTACCGTATTATCCTTTGCCGAGGTAGTTGGTTAATGTGTAATTATCGACTATTTTTACCATATAACGTTTTATAATACAGACAAAACTAGCTCCATTTTTAAAGTGAAGAAAATATGTTTTCTCCACAATGTTATATTCTATAATTTTTGATAGTGATGAAAAAAAGTTTATATGTTTTTGATTAAATGTAGCAATAAAGTTGATAATTATTATCAAAAAGATCCGATGGCGATAAAAATCAAAGACTACATACTCCCACTCCTTGTACTTTTACAACTAGTTGTTGATGTAGCTTGCCACACCTAACCATAAACAATTCCTAAGCCACAGGCTCAAAAGAACTTCCGCTACATAATCTTTAGTGAATAATGCTATGACGTGTTTTTCAAGGACTCTAACTTCTATCACATTGAGTGTCTCAAATTCGTAAATATGTTTTGATATAGACTTTGTCCAAATTTTTGGGAGTAAGCATAATCATAGGAGCAATGTTAGTGAAGGCCCCTCAAATCCTAAAAATTGTTAAAAAGAGAAGCACACTTGGAGTATCATTCTAAGCAGTCCTCTTCGAAGAAATCATGTTGATTTCAGCTTTGGCTTACAATATTTTTAGGCAAAATCCATTCACTGTTTATGGTGAAACTATCTTTTTAGAAATTCAGATGATGATCATCCATCTTCTATTTGTTATTTTTGACAAATAAAGACGTTTGAAAGCCATTTTATTCCTTCCTCTCGTCCTTGTCTACTTCATAGCAGGCTACTTCCCTCACCTTGAACTATTCCCGTAATACATTCTTTAACACACAATGATGGTGCAAATAGTTCTAAGTAATTCAACTATAATATAGTGACAATTGCAAAATTGACTCAAATATTCGAGATCCACAGAATAAAATCAACTGGTAGTGTTGCTTTTATCACTTATGCTTTGGCATGTTTCGGAAACGCTTTGAGAGTATTTACATCATTGGTCTAAGTTAAGAATGACATCATTTTGGTCTTATCGTTTGTTATAGCACTGCTACTTAGTGGCTATATTTGTCTCTGCTTCTTGATTTTTAAAGAACCTTAGGGCAAGAAAGTGGAGGAGAAGAAATAATGATATCTATCATTTAACTTTTGATTGTTGTGTTTTGACTTTAAAATTTGTATAATACTTTTGTTTATAGTATTATATTAATTACATCAACAATCATGATCAAAGAAAAACAAACAGTCAACAGAACTGCCATGGTGTTCAACAAGTCCTATGGTCAACACATTCTCATCAACTCACATATTCTCACTGAAATGGTTAATAAATCAGCCATCAGGCCTACCGATGTCGTTCTCTAAATTGGTCCTGGAACAGGTAACCTCACTGCTTTGTTGCTAGAAAGAGCTAAGAAAGTTATAGCAGTCGAAATCGATCCACGAATGGTGGCTTAACTTTCAAAGAGATTCAAGTACTCATAGTTTGCTCATAAATTTGTATTGATTCCTGGAGATGCATTATCTACTCAGCTACCATTTTTTGATGTTTGTGTGGCTAACGTACCATATCAAATCAGTTCTCCACTTGTTTTCAAACTCCTCTCACAAAAACCGATGTTTAGATGCGCAGTACTGATGTTTCAGAAAGAATTTGCTCAAAGATTAACAGCAAAACCTGGATCATAACTTTATTGTAGATTAAGTGTAAATGTGCAATTGTTATCGAAAGTCGATCATTTGATAAAAGTCGGCAAAAACAACTTTAAGCCTCCCCCGAAAGTTTAGAGCAGCATTGTAAGAATTTAGCCTAAAACTCCTCTCCCTGATATCGATTTTTTGGAATGGGATGGATTATTAAGAATATGTTTTATAAGAAAAAACAAAACTCTAAAAGCTGCTTTCAAACACAAAAAAGTAATACAGATGCTCAAGGCCAATTCAGACCGTTACTAATAAAATGAGGGTGACAAAAAAATGATATAAATGCTCGGCAAAGTAGAGTTAGTGGATGAAAAGTAAGAATAGATGTAAAAATAATAACAGGATGAGGAAATGATTGAGTAGGATCCTGACAGAGATACAAAAGATTTCAGGTAAAAAATCTGCAAGTTACTCGATGAAGAACCGTTTAAAGATAAACGTTCTTCAAAGTTAAGTCTTTAGGACTTCTTAAACTTACTTTACATTTTTAATAAAAATAACATCCACTTCAGATGATATGAATTTCATTTATATGTCTTATTTAGTTTTACATATCATGATTAAAAATGTCTAACTCACTTATTCAAAATTTTATTTAAAATTGAGGCTCGATACTGCTCGAATTCTTGATGATGGGTCTAATTAGTTGCATCTTTGATTTTTAGTAAAATTTTTTGAAAGCTCTCGATTGATTACTATAGTGCTCTTTCATAGAGGAGTTCTTCTATGCTGTCCTATCGATTCTTTTCTTCAAAGTTGTTTTTATTTAAAACTTGAGTTTCATACAATTTTGTTTGAGTTTTGCTTGAGTTTCTATCTGGACAAATTGGAATCTTTACTGTGGGAAGTGTGGATTTCTTTTATTTGAAGAAGTAATTTTAACTTTTGGCTATAGATAAACGTTTAGCCTTGGATCTACTATTCAGATCCTTTTATTTTTAAACAGACTCAAGTTTTCTTTTATCATCTATAGATTAATTTAACCTTTTTCTTGGTGTTTAAATTCCTAATTTAAGTTTTTAGCTTTGTTATTTGCGAGAAGCGAATGTGTCACGTGATTAGTTATATACAGAAGAAAAGTTATCGATAGAAGGATTGTTTATTATTATGAGATTATCAACTAAAGATTTGAACCATTTTGCAAGCTAAAAATTATTTTTTGATGTTACTATTTGAGTGATATTCAGATTCTCCTGCAGGCCTTTTTTATTTAATAATTTCTTCATCGCTGTCAAATTAGAAGTGTAGTCATACTATGAAAGAGGTGCTGGATTATACTTGAATTTGCTGGCTTCTTATGGAAATTTTATGGTAAGCATACGGCAAAAGAACACTCCATTTCTTAACTCTTCAAATTTGTATTTGGTTTGAGATTCAACCCAACTCACTATTTCTTTCCGACTGTAATTCATATATTTATAAACTCTAAGTAAAAAATTATAAAAAAGTAAATCATGATTTGGCTTTATTTTGTGTGCAAGAGTTGATGAATTTATCAAAAGGATTTAACTCTTCACTATTCTATATATTATTTTTCTTGTTTTTGATCAGGCTACCCATGTCTGGGTCTTAATTTTAGATAATTTCAAGGAAAACTGGCCATTTTATGTAAGGTTGACCTCTGCATTTTGCTATAAGTTCTATTGTTTTTGCTTAAGTTAAATATTTTTGAATGGAGTCACTACGAATTATTTACATTAAAGTATCTGGAGATTAGCAATTAAGTATTTGAGGTGATAATTATTACAATATTTGGAGTGAAAGATTTAAGGAATTTAGTAATCCTGAACCAAATACTTAAGGTTTGGGTCCTCTTACCTAAAAAGAGGATGTATGCATGTCTGGACTGAGATTTACGAGTATCAAATAGTCCCAAATTAAAACTATGGATCTAAGGTTACAGTTGTAAGCGAAATATGTCATAAGCCATGAGAACACGAACATAAAGAAATTTAATCGATTATTTTAAATATGGATTTTGGTCTGTTTCAAACAATCCTTATCACTTCTTTAAATGAAAGTTTACATAACACTTATCAAGGTCTTCACATTTTGGAAGTTTTCAGTAAAATTTCTTATCAGCAAGAATTATTTAGAATACGAAAGTTTGATAAAGATTTGGTATGTTTATAAAGGAGTAAATCCACAAAGCAACAGAAATCCAGTGACGAAATTCATCCCCTGGGTATAACCTACACCTTAGAAGTATAAAGTTAGATTCTGTAAAACTTTAGTTAGCTATTTTTTGTCTAACTATTGAACAGTACTAAATGTTCTGGTCGTGTCTAAATCTATCTAGTAAAACCTTTGTTTGGAAGATTGGCTTTTTGGAGTAGGATTTTCAGAGTAAGTATGGTGATTATACTATTAGTTTACTTCAAAGTTGAGGATGGCTATTTTCCATAGGAGCCTGCGTTCTTTTGTTAGCAAGCATTGTTCTCCAGCCTCCAAAGATTTTATTTGATCAATTTACAGAACTTAATGTATATTTGTCAAGCTGTTTTACAATTCCGCCATTTCTGCTTCATTGATAAATTTTTCATTAGCTTTTTACAGTTACTTGCTTCTTATATAGATGAGTCTGTTCCGAATTTTATTGACAAGAGTGTGTTTATTCTATGCAACCTAAGCGGTAACTAAAGCTACACAGCCCATTCTAAAAAAGAAAAAAAGCAATCTAATTATAAGTTATTAATAAAGTTATCACAACATGTAAATCTAATTCCTGCTTATTAATATTAGTTGATTCATGCGGAAATAAATCGTACTATTTTTAGTCCTTTCTACCATTATCTCTCTATCTTTCACAGCTAATATCTATCCAATGAGTCCACCTTAACTCGTTAACCTTTTCAAAGATCCGATCAATGGACATCTGTCTCCGATTGGATATCAACCTTTAACAGGGAGGCTCGAGGGTTTAGTAGTGTTAGCTGATCCGATCGGTGCTTGCAGTAAGTTAACAAATATCAACAATCAAAACGAAGAAATTTTTATTTTGGCCGACGATACATAATGCTTGGAATCTATAAAGGCTAAAAATATAGCAAATTCTGGAGGTTACGTGGGCCTCATAAAGCAAAATATAAATAACACATTGCATGACAAGTAGATCAGATTGGTGCATATTCCCGTAATCTAACTTAAACCAGCAGATTATGATGCTTTGGCACAGTTTGTGAAAAATAACGCGGATAAGAGGACTGCAGTTAGTATAGATTTTTCGGATTCCAAGCTAAATCGTCAGATTAATATGTAATTTTGGTTTTCGCCAACCTAAAAATAGAGTTACTAGTTTTTGCTTGAAAACAAAGATTTTCTAGAAAGGCAGTCTCAATTTTTATAATTCACTCCCCATTATGTATTGCAATCTCAACGAGAGGAGAAAAACTATATTGGATGCCTTTCCAAAGGAAAGTATTGTCCTACTGAGATAGAGTATTAGGGCAAATATGAGGGAAAAAATATAGTTGAGTAAACTTTGAGGCAGATTATCATTTGGGATCTTTCTGCCTAGAGTTGGTGGAAATATATCAACTATTTCTATAAAAGTTGTATTGTGGGCAGCAATGAGTAGATTTTCAAAAATAGTTCTAAACTAAACTACTGTGCGGAAAATGCAGAAATTATGGCTGGTATCAATCGCACATAACTAAAAAGGTAATACAATTCATCCTTTATCGGTCCTCGAAAATAAGTAGACGATAATACCTATTTGTTGGAGTAGAGACAGTTGTACATTCGTGAACAAATTGACTCTCATCCAGCTGTTTTGATCAATAAAAAGATGATTGAAGTTGATTCATAGATCGTTAAGACAAGAATTTGTAAAATGTAAGGAGAGAATCCAACTTCAGACTGTGTTAATAAAAAATCTGGATTGTCTACAAACCAAGTCCTGATTATTCTGTTAGCAATTATTGGAATTTTTGTTCTTATTGCAGCCATCTACAGACTGTATATTCATTTAAGAATGAAAACAGAAATCAAATCATAGGTTGATAAAACTCTATAACAGTATTACAGGTATATCTAAACTTTTGAGGGACAGAATGGCGAAATAGGCTCAAGCAAAAAAGGTAAGAAAAAACAAAAATTCAAAAAACTGAATGAAGAGATGTAGGAAATATCAGAAGAAACGAATGCTGATGGGAAAGGAGAGCCCAAAGAGATCGAAATGTAGAGAGTTAACTCATGATTTATACTCAAACCTATCATAGTATTTTGTTAAAGTACTAACAATCATCAGTAATGATTAGTGATTAATCTTAAAAGTGTTCATTCAATCATAAAATCAAAATGAAAGAATAGTCATCCCACCAAAAATAGAATATTGACTAAAATCATCAATGCTCTATCTGCTTGGATGTTTTCTACAAACCTGTACAGGTAATCATCTGTAAACACCTCTTTTGCAGTAATTGTCTCACTTAAGCTGCCATCATCAATAATAATCATAAGTGCCCTCTCTGTCGCAGACCTTTTAAATAAAAAGACCTAAAATAGTAGGCATAGTTTTGGGAGAGCTTAAAAAAGAGGTACCCTGAAGCTGTAGGAAAAAAGGAGAAGTTTATACAGTAAAGAGTCATGATTAAACTACTTATCGGAAACAGTACACGATAAATACAGACTGATTAGGATAACAAATACAAGTGGACTCTATACATAAAACAGGCTCCAGGTGGATAACAACTGCATAAAATGATTGATGCGGTAGATATAGAGTTGCATCCTACTTTCCACCCGAAAGTCGTAAACCGAAAAGTTGTGAATAACGATCCTATAACTTTATAGCGTCTAGGGTGGGGAACTTTCCATATTGGTATTAAAGTGTATTGGAAATAGAAATTTAACTAAAGATATACTGATTTCTACCATGATTTGTCATTTAAACCTGTTAGCGAAAGAATAGCTACCACGTGGTTGACGCTCAAGAAATGAGAGAATTAAGTGATTCGATAGCCTGTAAATTATGAATTATTAAGAACTGCTAAAGAATGAATTGATATTTGAACAGTCTAAAAATTTTATTGTTATCAGTATTATCAGTGAACAATTTTGGAAGTTTTAATCATTAAAAGATGTATAATATTGCTGCGGAGCATTTTTATTATCGACACCATTTCTATATGAAACTCACTTTGTTGAAAACAACATACTATTTTATAAATAATTATTTTTAT
>Ga0194117_10005465_pt1 | contig 11572 bp, 9 predicted proteins | sample TA2MahsurfametaG_FD_160579 | JGI IMG/M metagenome (GOLD analysis project Ga0194117, IMG submission 160579) | Freshwater microbial communities from Lake Tanganyika, Tanzania - TA2015009 Mahale N1 surface | ecosystem: Environmental > Aquatic > Freshwater > Lake | place: Tanzania: Lake Tanganyika...
TATTCAGGTAACTCCATGCTAGCTAGCTCTCGTTCACAAGTGAGTTTGGATAGTAATTGATCTTCCCTTGTTAATACGATTTGGGTAAATTGTTCTAAGTTAAGGCTACATCTTGCGTGGATTACTTTTTTAAAAATGTTCATGATTTTTCGAGAAAATCAGCTAAACTACGACTGCAATTCTATAAAAAAATATAATATATAAATGTAAAATATAGGTTACCAGAAAAATACACTGCTACAAACTTACATCTTTAATGTTCTGAAAATAGACTTCAAGCACTAACCAGACCAAACGGTCACCACGAGATACTTCAAATTCGATACCTTCGAAGAAATGATTGACATACAAAGTCAACTTAAAAATTCCAATGTCTCTGATATAGTCAATTAACTCAAAAATAAGGAAGTCTACTTTGAACCTAAAGAATGGGAAAGTATGAACGAAAAAACTTAGAAAATGTAAGATCTTTCTTAATCATTATTTTCTTAGCCTGAAGATTAGGTCTCCAAATAAAAGCGAAAGCATATTAGAAAACTTAAAAGAAAAGAAAAAGAAAGTAAAATGAAATAAAAGATAGCTTAACTTTAGAAATAAATTTCCTAAGGAAAAAAAAAAATTCAGTAAACAGAAAAATATTTGAACTCTACTATCTTCAATTGGAAATCTAAGTACTAGAATGTAAAGCGAGAGCTGAAAACTGACTATTAATAAAGAGTCAATAATCTGAAATTAGAACATGCAGATTAAATTAAGAGGCTTAAAAATTAATATCGTGGAGAAATATTAGAGCTGAACAAACAGATTTAAAATATAATTCAAGATGGGGGATCAAGATATCTTAGGAGACAATTATAGCAGGAAAAAACTAGATTAAATTAGTTGAATGACAGATACGAAAAATTAAAAAAAATTATGGAGATGGGAGGTTATGTGCCACCACAAGAAGACAATTGGAATCGTGGATGAGTATAATATCGGCAGAATCCGAGTGATACATCACGAGGATTGATATCAATTAAGTTTATAAAAATACATATCACTTACTATTTTTGAATTTGTTTATATTATGTCTTGTTTTAGGCAACATTTAAAACATAAAAATATCGTATTATACATACTCTTATGCATTCTTTTTACCCATCCTTCGCCAGAACACTAAAAACTCTTAATTGCCCAAGTTTTCACCCATGACTTTTACATAAGCTACTTACAGATCTGTTATACTGATCTTCCCTTTGCAATCTGTATCCATTAGATTAAAACTCTATCTCATGTCTATTTCTTTTTAATAAAGTATCATTTTATACTTCTATATTTTGCACTCCAATACAATTTAGCTGAGCATAATCTTTATAAAATGTCTTCTATCTTCTAAAGTTAGAGAAGGTTGTTTTGTTTAAGAAAGTTGTTTTTGATGATTTGGCCTGAATACTTTGATAAATTGCTTTTTGCTCAGTCTACCAGTGACTGAATTTGCATATTTTTTAAAGAATACAAAGATGGAGTTTAGTTATATTGAAAAACCTGCTTTCTAAATATACATTCTGAGCTAAGACGGTATCATGAAATCATTGCTAGTTATTTCATAGTACAACTCATTAAGAAGATGATTTTATTACTGGATATTCTATTTTTTACGATTGATTTCTGCTTAAAGTTTGATAATCTTCTCCAAATATCTAAAGAAAATTTTCATCTTTCGCTAAGCAAATTTACTAAATGATTGTATGTTTGCCTTGACTAGTTGTGAACTAGGCAATTTTTTATTACGATTGATGTGATTCTCCACTGAAATACGCTATCTGTAGCAATATGTGGTGTCTAAATGCTATTTTGAGTTGTATTTTTTTAGCTTTTTGAATTATTTATGGATTAAAGGACTACTCTCACGTAGTTTATTTTTTATTACTTAATTATTGAAGTTATTTTCTTGTATTTTAAGATAGTTCTGTATCAAAATGCAGTTCTGAGGTACGAATAGTTAAGACAATTCGCTGAAAACTAATTAATTTTTAGTGATTCCTTTTTTTAAATATCTCAAAGCTAACTATACTGAAATAAAACAACATAAATCTTATACTTTTTAGTTGTTTTTTGTTTTATATTTTGCAAACTATGATTTTAGTAGCTCCTCATCAATATAAAAATCTTTCTTAAACTTTATTAGATGTTGAATTTCGGTTTTATGTTTTTTCTTCCTCAAATTGTTCAACTAAAGATGTATTTGCTCTTCTAAAAGAAATAATTTTTGAAGATAACTCACTAAATATTCAGGTAACTCCATGCTAGCTAGCTCTCGTTCACAAGTGAGTTTGGATAGTAATTGATCTTCCCTTGTTAATACGATTTGGGTAAATTGTTCTAAGTTAAGGCTACATCTTGCGTGGATTACTTCAGATTGTTATTGCTATAAAATTTAACCAAACTCTCCAATGCTATCGTGTTAATGTCTTTTCCTAATAAACTTTTTAAGTGATAGGTATAAATGGTTTCCTGGCCTTTTTCACCTGTAAGATAGGAAAATACGTTATACAGATTGAAAGTGACCTCCTCACAAAGCAGTTGCCGGATGTTTTCGAGTTAGAATTCCTTGTGCGCTATAAAGTCGAGCATACGAAATAGTTAAGTTTCCATAATTAGAGTAATATTTAAATTTTATATTATTATAAGCATTCCACCTTAAATAATGGCTAATAAGTTTTAAAAATGATCCAAAAAATTTATCATTTTTCGTATGTAATTATTGATTTATTCTTCTGTTTACACACTAATATTTTTGTCAATTGTGCCATTCATCTTCTTTCTCCAACTGCTTTTTGCTTTAAGAATAAAATGCGATTATATCCCGTTTGTACTCGGTCATCCTTACAAGTTATTATTGTGTAACTTCCTACAAAATTTCAAGTTTTTTTATCTATTTCATCAATAAGAAGGTAAAAAGATATTTTCAATCTTTCCTAAAATTTCAACAAAAATACGAAACAATCTAACAACACGTTTGAAACAAGGATTGAAGATGCTTCTGATGATCTCTCAATGTTTTAAATAAAATCGCCTTGTTATTAATTTTCGGAGCATATTAGTAAGATATTTCCGATCGTAATGATCACATTTAACTGTTCGATTTCTGATATTTACATAATCATAAAATGAGCAAAACCCAAGCAGTAATCATTTCTACTGCCCTTATTTTACTCGCAGCTTTTATTTACAGCACAGTTGACACCACACAAACCAATCTTCAAAAAGACCCGCCCAAAACTGTCCCTTATGTAGATATAAATAAATACTTGGGAGCCTGGTACGAGCAAGCTGTCATCCCCTTCTATTTTGAAAGAAATTGTGAGAGAACTGTTGCTAATTACTCATTAAACAATGATGGAACTATCAGAGTTGATAATGTCTGCTACAGAAATGGAGTCAAATAAGAATCAGTCGGAAAAGCTTTCCCCGATCCCAACGATAAATAACACACAAATGCTAAACTTAAAGTCGAATTCATCACTACTCTCGATATTGAAGCCAATTATTGGATTGTCAGATTGGATTCAGGATACAGCTACTCTGTCGTTAGCAGCCCTAATTATAAATTTCTTTGGATTCTCTACAGATCTCCTCGTATGCCCGAAGATCTCTACCAAAAAATCTATGAGGATCTTAAGCAAGATGGCTTCTCAGTTGAGAAACTCAGAAGAACCGTCCAATCATAAATGTTCTAATGATTATTTCCCACTTTTCAATAAAAATTCATATCTCAAATTAGTATAGATATCACTTGTTAAAAAGTTCATAAACTTATCCAATTTTTTCAGACTGGAACTTAATCAGTTCTAGATTGACTTATTCTGCAGCACCTGATAGTTTTTGAAATTCAACGTATCCGAACTATCCCAAGTAAATTGTTAGTAAACTTTTACGATCTCTATTGTCTGTACATGTTATTAATGCTCTATCTCCTGCTTTCTATCTTTCTTGATTATATTCCCAACAGATTTTTTAATTTCTTAAAAACAAAGCTGTGCAAGCAAAACTTCCTGTGATCTACAAACCTCTCAGAGCGCAGGTGTAACTTAGTAGATTAAGCAAAGGTGCAAGTAAGAAAGATGGAGGATTATGCTAATGTATTTCGATTGTTTCAAAGTTTACATCAAAAACCATTCTTTGGTATCTGCCATCAATCATTACAGTTTGCAATACTTCTTCAATTTTCTTCTCTATTCTAACCATTTCCTATTATTTAATATTCACTGTTCCACAATAGGAATTATTAATGTTGACATTAAACAGTGGTTGCAGTTCTGAATGCTTGCGATCAAAGTAAGGACCATTAATCGAGCAAATGATTTTGTAAGCTTAGCTCTAATAGCAAGTTTTGATATCTTGGGTAGTTAGAGGATAGAGTGTGAATGAAGGGGGAAGTAGGTCTTTGCTTTAGATATCCATAATGTTGAGCTAATTATAAAAATATTATAAAAATTATATGGAAAGCTGAGTGAGAAAGGAGTGCAAAAAACTCAATAACCTACCACTTCAACTTGCCAATTCAACTTTTCCATCTCATTGGGTCAAACTTGCCCTCTCTTGAACCAACTTATCACTTTTACTCTTAACTCTTAACAAATAGTCTATTAATGGGCAATCAGGTCAGGCTGAGGAGTCTGAATCGCTACGTTTACGGTCTTTTTTATGCTTTGACGAGTGCTTCTTCAATTTTTTGGAATGCTTCTTTTCTTTATTAATTCATCTTTACATTTTCTTTTGTGTTTATCACTGCTGTCGCTGCTTTCTGAACGATGATGTCTCTTCTTTTTACTCTTTTTATGATGTCTATCTCCAGATCGACTTCGGTCATTGTCTTCTTTTTCTAAATATTTCAAGATAATACCGTTGTTTTGGCGGCAGTTTCTGGCATAATGTCCAGGCTTTCCACAATGATAGCAAGTTTAGTTCCTAAACTAGCGTTTGATTTACCCTCCTTTGCGTCTTCTAGCATTATCTTGAAGTTAAACTTTCATTTTCTTGCCGCAAAGATTTGTATTGTTGAGCCTAAATAAATTAAAAAGTACTCCTTGACTGCCATAGCTGCATCTTCTCCTTCCTTATATTCGATGAAAGCAAAGGAATATTAATTGTTATAACTTCTTTTAGCAACTACAGAATCAAGTTTGCCATATTTGGAGAATTTTTCCCTGAGTTCTTACTCAAGTTTGGCAGGAGTAACCTAAATAAACAACCAATTACATCGATTTCGAGGTTTGTAACGAATACTTTATGAGGTTTTAGTTTTTATTATGGTTCGGGTGAGCGCCGGGGAGATTCACTTGATGACATAAATTAATTAATATAAAAAACAATCATTTCGAAAAATACTTATTCATTTTAGCGAATATATCATAACCTTACAGATTAATATAATATGAAAAATCTTGAAAGCTGACTTATTCCTCATTTCCAAGGATTGTATTCAATTTTAGAGGCAATTATCTCATTAGTATGGCAACAACCTGATTGACAGTTCGTATTTCCTGGTTCATCTAGTGCACTAAAAAGGTTGTACTTATACTCTTCTTTACTTTTACGTGTATTTCGAGCAATTTTGTCACTAAGAGTACTACTTCTAAAGTCATATAATTTTGAATGATTTTCGTTACTACTTCTAAATGTTGAGAATACAGCATCGTTTAAGTTGGCATCATTTCGTAAAGCAGTTATACTAGTCATAGATTTGTTAGTATTTTCTTTGCTGCTATCATGGCGTCCAACAAGTGGAGATGATACTCTATTGGAACTTCGATCTATAAATAGAAGACTTTCTCTTTTGTTTGTATTGTTATGCAGGCTATTTTGATGATGCATGGAAGAAGGTGGTGGATATTGTGTATAAATATTGGTAGAATTATGACGATTGGGTTATAAAGGAATGTTTACTATACTTTTTTTGAAAGGCTATCCAAGGAAATTGAGATGGCTTTGTCGATTTGGATGCTAATTTCCTGTCGTGATTATTTGGCTTTACCTATTAAGTTAAGGTAAAACAGGAAAAGAAGTTCGGCTTGGCCTGTTTTTAATTTGTGGTATAAAGTTCATTTGACTTGATCTATTCTGATTTACCCGCATCACTTTAGACTATCTCAAAGCATGGGGACTGATGTTGACTGGATTTATGATCGTTTCTCGTGAAGTATAGATACTTGGATTTCTTACTGGCTCATCTTTAATTTCATAGATAATCTCTTACGTAGTTCCATGTCGAATACTAGCAAACTACTCAGGAGTCAAAGCTTATCTCACTCTTTCAGTCACATCTACTATTGTAAATCGTTTGCCCAAAATCTTGTGTATATTGCGAGTGGGTACCAGTTACTTGTTGACTGGTATGTATAAATTTTTTTTCTTGATAGACAAGAGAGTACAAGGGTTTCCACATCAGCTGGACTGAGAGAACGCATGGTCTTACTAAATCGAGAATAATTTGATTCGGGAAGTACAAGTGACTGTGAGACAGTAAGTTTTCTGAGTGCATTTCTAAGTGGTTAGTATAGTTGATCTGTTTGGGGATAAATATTTCTGTCTCTTATCTGGCTCATGCGTGAACATTCAACATAAGTCATTTAAACGTTTATATAAAGTTTAAATTGTTAAAAAAGGTATGTAATGCAGCGGAAGGGGATTGTCTTTATTGCTAAGGAAACGGTAGGATGATAACTCACATTTATTAGTATCTTTTAAGTAAAGGCTAAAAATCTAGTTAATGATATGAAGAATTAATATGGAATTAAGATAACAGAAATTAACCATATCCATTTTTAAGATTATATATTTTCAACATCAATATTAAAATCATAAGCTTTGATTTTCAATCAACATTCTTGATAACATATAATTTCTCAACTTTATTAAATCTTTATCATAATTAACATCAATAATGTCATACCAACAAGTCAGAACTACTGGACAAGTTCACAGACTCAACGAATACATTCCTAACTATCAACCTCACTCAGAGTATCTCCCCACCAACAGAGTCCTTGATGCCAACCAACCTGAAGCTCAAAAATGGGTAATTATTCCTTTATTCAGCTCGCTGATTATGAACAACAAAAGAGACTGGGACATGTCTACACTCAACGCCCCGCTGAATTCAATCCCGCACGTTATGTCTCAGTGCGCACTTTTGAAAATGTGATTCTAAATGCACCCATTCCAGAAACTGAGTTCCTCAGCAGAGTAAAGAAAGTCTGATTTGATTCGCATTATTACCCCAATCATCATTTAATCATCTGCAACACTATAATTTACCACTTTTAAACTTGGATATTTCAAAACTATTGGGACAAGATTTTATTGGGTCAAAATAAAATTAAGTTTGGAATAAAGATAAAACAATCGAAAATATTGCTTATTAGTTGGATTTTTGGGCTGTTTGAATTTATTTGAAAATAAAATTGTTTTAAGATCATAATTTTTTATCTTTGATTTTCGAAAAATGCATGGAGGTATTAGAGAGATTATTTAAATCTTATCTTTTGGGTTATGTCTAAAGCTAAACCATTTACCAATGTACTTTTTAGTCATTTAAATTTAAACTTTATTTTATTTTACCAATTACTTTCTATTATTCATTCAAATTACTTAAATTTTTTCCCAACTCATACACATTTTAAAACTATTCGCTCTACTACTTTATTTGTTTCTATGCATGCTCAAAGGGAGCTGATAAGAAAACAGTTCTTTCTTTTTTAGATACATTTTGGGCTGCTATTTTTTGATCAATCATCTTTCTCCAGGATTTTTACTATGCACTTCTAAAGGCTTGACACTAACACTATACTCCCTCAGAACCTTTGATATGGCATAGGCAGAAATACTCAAAACATAAAGTTAAGCTAAAATTTCTTTACTATCCAGTCTTTTTACATGATATATGGTTCCCTTTGAATAAGACTGAAATCTTATCCTTTTTAAGTGACTTCATAGTATGCTCAGTATCTGTATCCAAAAAGTAAGTGTTATAGTTGATTCTCGCTATTTGCTTACTTGCGGGCCAATGTTCTTAGTGAATTTAAATAAAAAGATCACCTATCAAAGGAGATCCTGTAATATCCTGATGAAATGAAAAATTGAATTTTTAAACTAGAGTCTGATTCGTCCTTACTTGTTTTATTGAAACATAATGCTTTTAATGTAACCCTGAAGCACTGACATTACAAAGCCTAAATGCTATAAGTCTATAAGGTATTGTAGGTGTTGCAAGTATCTATTGCACGAAATTCAAGTATCGAGTCTGACAAGGTTGGTCAACTCCATAGGTATCAGAGCTAAACCGTCTGCTATTATAGAAATTCAAAGCTTATTGTGCGTCTTTAAAGATACCAAGATAGAGTAAAATCGAAATAATAGCAGTCCCAGTCCTTCCTTTTCCATGATTACAATGTACAGCTACAACAGCTTAAGGATTGCCTATATACAACGAATACTACTTTTTAAGTATTGATAAACTCTATATGCAATTTCAAACAGAGTAGTCAAAGGAGGAGCTTGATGGTCAGGCCATTCATACTAAAGAACCTGATTGTTGAATTTGGTATAATCGTATGGCCGTGAGCTCACATTAATGATAAGATAGTTATTTTTATGGTATTAATTCAGATAGTTTGCTATATCCGTGATTGAATTTCTGTACGCTTTCTCCAAAAACTTGGAAGCAGGATATGCCATTGCGATCACTCTATCAGTAATGTAAGTTAAATCCAACTACTGACCATTATATGGCGTTTTTTTTTTAGGACCAGCCACAATGTTTCTTAAAAGTGATTTCATTTATAGTTTATAGCTCTAAATAAAGAGAAAAGTAAAACCTAAGAGTTTTTATATATTTTGAACAGTTTGAACAAAAATGAATCAAGAAAATACACAGTATGTTAATTTTGAAGTCATACATCTATAATTATAAATTGATTTATGTACAGACAGTCAAACTAGAGGTATAATGACACCAGCAATTTGAACAGTATGCCCGCTATGAATACTATGAATCCCTATCTACCTCCACCTCACTTGCAACCACCTAAAATGCATATGTAGGCATATAATCCTTCCATCCCACCACCTCCCATCTATAACGATCCCAACCAAAACATCAATACTTATTAATATCCACCTAATTACCTCCCTCCTCCCAATTAAAACTACGATAGATCATTTCCTCCCAACAGCTGGAGGTAGATGTCTTAGTCAAAAGGACCCATCATGCCTGGAAACATGGGACCTCCTCCGCCATCCGCACTTCATAACCTTGGTAACGTTAGTGTTCCCATGCACTATGATGTTCGTGCAATGACAGCGGGTAACAATGATTTTCAGCAGGTCAAACCTCAAAATTAAACTTATATGATTTCAGGCAGTCAGGTCGGTCCGCAGATGAACATTGTTCAGAGACTTTCTGGCATCATTAAATCTCAATTGAATGTCCTACAAGGGATAATGCGGTATACTGAGAAGAAATCTACAGAAGAAAAACAAAAAAGAGAGAGATCGCGGTCTCGTTCTCGAGAGCATAGAGATCGTGGGTCTCGTCGTCCTGATTGGTAGAAGTAACATCGAGAATGGAACTGCAGTAAGTGTTCCTTTTTAAATTTCGATTTCCGAGACCGTTGTAAGCGTTGCAATTAACCCAAAAATGAATCATCTCGTTCTGATCGCTATGAAGGTGGTGTAGGCGGTGGTAAGAACTATGTTCCAGGTCCTGACGATTGGAGGTGTTTGAAGTGTAGTAACATCAACTACGCCAGAAGAACTGAGTGTCATCGTTGTCACACTCCAAGAGGAAAATGATCGCCCATCGTAAATTCTTAGATTAGTGTTAGCCAAGTTTCTCTTTAAAATTAATGAATGCATAAAATTCCCAAAAATCCATTACGTTTGATTGTTATCTTCTAAGGTTTGCATTTAACTGGAAATCAAACAATTATTATATTAATTATTTTAACATCAAATAGAAATAATGTCCAAAGTATCTCTAGCTTTTGTGTTACTTATTTTAGCTGTCAGTGGTTCAACCATAAATAAACCTGTTTCTTTAGCTGTTACTGTATACAACAATCAGTTTGCTATTGTCAAAGATGTGAGGGAAATAAGCTTTGACTAAGGAAGAAGTGATCTCTACTTTACTGATGTTTCTACTAACATCCAAACAGAAACTGTTACTTTCAAAGCTCTCAAAAATTCAGAAAAAATTAAAGTTTATGAACAAAATTTTGAGGACAATCTCATCAATACCAACTCTATTCTCCAGAAATACATTAACAGCAACATTTAAATCGTTGCCAAGGTGGCAAGTAACTAAATTAGAGTCAATGGAACCCTCTTAGGATTTAAAAATGGTTACATCCTCAAAACCATAAATGGAATATAAGTTTTTAATAACATTGAATCTATTGTTTTTGCATCACTACCTGCAGGATTTCTGACTTTACCCACTCTCAACTGGAAAGTTTTCAGCGACCAAGCCATCACTACCGACTGTGAGGTTTCTTACAGAACAACTGGATTCTCATGGAAGGCTGATTACTCTATCATTCTTAATAATCAAGAAACTTTAGCTGATATTGGTGGCTGGGTTACTATTGACAATAAAAGTGGTAAAAAGTATGACAATGCCAAGTTGAAACTGATTGCTGGTGATGTTAATACTGTCAACAATTCTCCTGAGGTCATGTACGAGGCTGCTGTTATGCCTATGGCGATGTCAGCTAAAGCTAATGGGACTCCTTCCTTCTCCTAAAAATCTTTTTCTGATTTCCACCTCTACACTCTTAGCTAACCTGTAACTCTGAATGAAAATTCTCAAAAACAAGTTGAATTTATTCCTAAAGCTTTAAACGCTTTAATCAGAAAATACAATCTAATTACAGTCAGTGCTGGAGGATACTCACAAAACAACCTCAAAGCTGCCAACAAAATCGAATTTATGAATGAAAAAAAAAACAGGTTAGGTATCCCCTTCCCTAAAGGAACAGTTAGAGTATTCAAAACTGATGATGCTGATAACTCATTATAATTTATAGGAGAAGATTCAATCAACCACACCCCAGTAGATGAAAAAATAACTCTAAATACTGGTAATGCTTTTGACATCACTGCCAATAAAATTGCCAGCAACTATCGCACTTCCCAGAATGGTGCTTATACTGCTGATTTGGCTCTGACTATCTCCAACAGTAAGAACATTCCTGCTTTAATTGTGGTGGAGTATTCGAACTATTATGGAGACAACAATCAGATCACTTGGGTTACTCAGGGATTGAAAGTCGAGAAAGTTTCAAGCTCCCTTTTTAGAATAAGCAAATTATTCAAAGCAAATTAAAAACTGACATACACTTGGCGCGAAAATTACAGACCTTGATTGATTATCTCAGTCATTATTAGTTTTATAATTCTAAAACAAAATCCTAATAAAGATAAATTAGTTTAAGATCAGTAAATTAATTAATATTCCTAAAAGTAAATAAAATCAGTTATTCGTTCTACAACAAAGATTAAACAATTAAAAACTCAGTCTGGATCAAGA
>Ga0194117_10005469_pt1 | contig 11560 bp, 13 predicted proteins | sample TA2MahsurfametaG_FD_160579 | JGI IMG/M metagenome (GOLD analysis project Ga0194117, IMG submission 160579) | Freshwater microbial communities from Lake Tanganyika, Tanzania - TA2015009 Mahale N1 surface | ecosystem: Environmental > Aquatic > Freshwater > Lake | place: Tanzania: Lake Tanganyika...
TACTTCAGATATTAATGATCAAGTATTATATTAAGATAGATAATAATCAATAAAATGAACCAATCACAAATCGCACAAAATAAAGGTGAGATTTATTGGGATTTATGTTGAAAGTATTTGATTGGATGCTATTTTTTATTTGAATTCAATTTACCAATTAAATAAAATAATCTCAATTTGATTATAGATAAAAAAAGTGAAAATCATAATTTTTTAGACTCATTTCAAAAATGAGCTTATTTTCGGTATTTGGACGTAAAGAAATTCATTTTTATATTTGTTGCTCCTGAATGAACCTTTTGAGGTATTGTAAAATTTTTAGAGCTGATGACGTGCGGCTTCCGTCTGGTAAACTGCTTGCTAGTACTTAAAATTGAATTTGCCTTCGTTTTGTATATCCTTGTTGATGATATCTTCATACCACTTGACTTTGGGGACACTTTGGACCTATGTCTTTCGGGAAGATTAGTTGATCTCTTTTATCTGTTTTTGGATAATCGCTATTTTTTAGGATTCTTTTCGTGGCGCGAGTTCTTTTTTGGGATCGTAGTTGCGATGAAGAAGAAGGTTATTGCTGAGTGACATCATGCTAAAATATTTTAAGCTTTACTCATATCTGGGACAGTAGAGAGATGTGCATTTGATTCTATTGAGATATTTTTTATGTCGATTGAATTCTTACAGTCTGTTTTTATTGGAGTTTTGGCTATGCATTCGTAATTTATGATTATAGATTAATAACCCTTCGTATTTAAGTTTATGAACCCATTTATATTATAACAGATGGAATAAAATAGAGATAAGTGGATTCTTCAAACGGTTTTTCTCTATTTTTTGTTTTTATGGCTTAGTCTGAGCGAAGACATCTTCAAAACTTACAAAGAAAACTCAAAGCATGATTTGACGATGAACCTATCTCCGAAAGATTTGGGGATATCTTAGCTTTTGGCAGGTTAGATCAGTATTTGTTACAAGCATATTACCTGTTAGTGTTGTTATTGATTGGTAAATCACAGCTTAGGTAGATATTGATATCACAATTCAATAATTAATGCTCAGAGAACAATCATTTCTTAGTGCTTAAAAATATAGAATACTCGCTATTTATGTTTTTTAATACTTGATTCTTACGAATGCCCGTTTTAAACTGATATTTATTGCAATAAGAAGCCATTAATTCATTTTAAATAAACTCCAAATAAAATCATAGAATCAGTAAAGATCTCCTATTTGATAATCATATCAAAAACAAAATGTTTCCTAATAATCGATATTAAGAAGAATAAGAAATAAATATTCATCATTTTACCAGTTATTCCTCCTTCTAAACTGTTTTCTGCTACTCTATTATCCTTCGTTCATTCTTGATGTTTGTAGCTTTTTTTTCGAGAAGTAACTTGCCAATAAGGCCTAAACTCGTTAATACTATTCCAAGTATGCTGTAAAAATTAAAATCTGCCTAGAAGATGTATAAATCTGCAAGAAAACTAGTGATGACACTTAGATAGCCAAAAGGCATGACTTTTGATGGTTTCATCAAGCTGTTACTCGCATAAATCATGTATTGGCAAAGTAAGGCATTGCAAAGTAGTCCAAAAAACATCAATATGTAATAGAAGTTGATTTTGGAAAAATAAATGTAAGGTTGATTAAAGTTTCCAAACATGGATGCAAAAAACATGTGACCTATGTATTAATATTGAAGGTTGACTAAAGTTGAGACACTTTTAGCGCTGTCATGCATAAAGAGAAAGCCGAGACCTATGAGAATTGAGGATACTAACATGGCGATAATGAGAAAGTTATGATCTTCTATTTGAGATAGACTTGTGTTATATCCAAAGAGAAACTCAGGTTGTGCGATTAGTATAACACCAACGAATGATAAAATGGTAAGTGTGAGGTTGATTTTGTTGAAAAATTTCTGATTATATAAGATTTACTTTGTAGTAAAATGCTTAAACAAAATAGATGAAGATGGGACTGGTATTGTACAAGGTAGCAACTATGCTGACTGGTAGATATTTAACACAATAATACATGATTGCTGATGAACCACTTGTACACATGATCCTCAGCATTACCAAACGAAAAGCTATGGTAAAATGATAGTTACTTTGAGGATTAGCAATCCAAGGTGATTTTCCATCTAGTACCCATATGTTGAAGATTAACAGACTAAATGAGCGCATAAATAGTATTTGTAGAGGTGAGGCTATCTTGGTTAAAAATTTGAAGAAGATATTCACAAAAGAGAGGAGCACGTTTCCAAGTATTGCATAGAAGTATGCAATATTAGAATAATGATGGTTGAGTTGTTGTAGATATTAATCTAGTGCCATTATGTTATCTATCTAAAATTTAATCCAAGCTAAGGTAATCTTCGAATAATTGAATAATAGAATTATTAGACTAAAATCAGAGTTTAGGCCTTTGATTGATGGTAGTGAATTCTCTGGGTGCAGGGCCAACGTAGTTGGAGAGTGGTCTGATGATTTTTTTGGATTTTCTTTGTTCCATTATGTGTGCGGACCAACCTGAAGTTCTGGATATGACGAAGATGGGAGTGAAGAAGCCACTAACTTAAATTAAAATTACGTGTGGATTCCGCATTGATTGTAGGCACTGGCTGAATAGAAATCTAAGTTCGGATAGATCTTCTTTTCTTCGATCATTCTCTTTTAAATATTTTGAGAAATTTCGACAATTAAGGGCTTCCCGTATTTTGTTTTGGAGAGCTATATTGAATATTTTTTTATGATTTTGCTTCTTGGATCATCTTTTTTGTATATTCTATGGTTGAAACCCATTATGAGTTCCTTGGCTTTCCATTTACCTTCCAAAAGGATGTTGGATTCATGGACAGATTTGACTGATTCTAACATTTGCATAGCAGCTTCGTTTGCTCCACCGTGTAAGGGACCTCTTAAGGCGCCAATAGCTCCAGTAATGCCACTGTAGAAATCCGATTTGGTGGAAGTGATAACTCTAGAGGTAAAAGTAGAGGCATTGAAATCATGTTCAGCGTACAGTATAAGTGAGACATCAAATGTTTTGACGATCAAAGGATCGAATTAATTTTTCTGGTGGTACAGTTTTAAGAAATTAAGAGCAACTGTATCATTTGGTAAAGTTTCGGTTTAGATTCGTTTGTTCGCGTGGGTAAAATGGTACCAATAGATAAGGGCAGGACCAAATAGACTTATTAATCTTAAACTAATGTTGATTTGATCATTTTTTTCACCTAAATTGAGGAATGAATACTTTCTGGCTAGAGAATACCGAGAATAGAGCTTATTGTCCGCATGACGTCCATACAGTTAGATTCTTTGGGAAGTAGTTCTAACACCTTCTTAAGGATATCTGGGATTTTTCGCATTTTGGAGATTCTGGAAATAAGGGCTGTGAGTTCTTCTTTTGTAGGGAGTCTTTCAAAGAGGAGTAGATGAACGACCTCTTCGAAGACACAGTGTTCAGCAAGATCATCAATGTTATAGCCTCTATAGTTAAGACCCAATCCAATGCCTACAGTAGAAATGACACTATCACCTGCAACGATTCCACCTAGTCCTTAGTTAGTTTTAGGTGCTTCTTTTGACGTCATTGTTATATTTAAATTAAAGATATATAATCTTAGATACATAATATTATGTATACCGTTGAGATAATAATATTGAAAGTATGGTAGTTTAGCTTAAAATTGATTTTTAGAAGATCGAGAAGATAGAGATTTTGGATATAAATATATAAATACGAAAATAAAAAAGATTTGATTACTTACTATCAAAAGTCTTTTAGCGTCTCTTCACTTTACATAAAATTATTTTGTGTTTTTTTTATTTTTTGAAAATACAATCTGATTGTTATTTTTTAATTAAGTCCAACGAATCCATTTTTAGAAGATTTTATTTTTGAAATATGAACATTGAGTTACAAAACCTCTCCCTTCTCATCCTAACTTAGAAATCTACAGAGGATGTTGGCTTTCAAAGCCACTTGTGTTGATATCAATTCAAGTTTTAGATAATAATCGATAGCTTTCAAAGCCACTTGTGTTGATATCAATTCAAGTTTTAGATAATAATCAATAGCTCGAGTTAGAAATAGAGTTACTTAATCTTTTTGTAAAAGACTATCGTATGGCTTGTAATATAAAAGTTTTTGTAACGACTGGGTCTTTATGAATTATCTTCGATTGATGAAAATTAATAAATTGAAGAAATGTAGAGAAAGAAGTTAACACATCAACAGCCTCAACGTCAAAGTGCTATTTTTAGAATTCATTTTAAGACTGTTTTGAAAAGTTAAGAAAATATAAAGTACATAAAAAAAATTTGTCAGAATGTTTTTAATTAAATCTTTATAGATTGTTATGAGTAATTATAGGTCTAAATAAATGAATCAACATGAAGACTGACCATAGCAAAATAAATGACAGAAGTGATAAGTTATATTAAACAAACGATTAACATTAAATTTATATAAACAGGTCTTAAGACACGGCTCAATAAATCAAATAAGCCAAGTTGAAATCTACTAAGATTTTGATTTATTGATCATAAATTTCGACGATTACTTATCTAATCTAAATATCGATATCCTAAATATGTGGATAAAAGTACGAAAAAGGTGTGGCGTTCATGATTATAGGTTAGATTCTTGATTTTCAACGTTTAATATTTCTTTTTGATTTTATTGTGGTATTACTGATGTTAACTCCAAAATCTAAATTCGTTGATATCATAAATAAAACATATCTTAACGTATGTCCTCTCAAAGAAACTTCTTTGACCGCTACGCTCGTGGATAGAGCTCACAATCTGCTACAGGATACAACCAAACATCAAACATCAACACTAATATTCCTCAAACCAACTCAGTTATTTCAGGACAAGCTTACAATCAAACATCAACTTTCAGCAATCAAAGCTTCTCAACTGGATCTAATGCTGTTTCTAAACAAACCACTACCTATGAAGTTGAAGGAAGGAAGGAACAAAGAGAAGCTGACCGAAGCACCTATCTCAAATGGGCTTCAGAACTTACTAACAATGTTGTTATTTCAGGTTCAAATGACTATACTCGCTTAACCAATTTAAGAGAAGCCATTCTTGAACTGAAAAATCAACATTTTAATCTAAACAGTGGACTTTCAGTTCAAGGCGCTGATAGAGATTAACTAGCTCGCAGATTCCTCCATATTTAGCATGAGGTTGATGGACTTCTTAGACGTAGAATCGATTTAATCACTCGTGACTAAGTTACTGGATAAAGAGATTTGGACTTTGCAAGTGTTTTGACTGAAAAATAAAACATCATTATTGAACTTGAAAAAGAGAATGAAAATTTGAGAGAAAGACTTAGATTGTCTAATGTTGCTAAAGCTGAACTTTAAGTCACAATCGAAAAACTTACTAGACAACTTTTCTAAGCTAAAGGACTTAAAGGACAGGCACTTGATAATTCTGTAGAAAGAGAACAAAATTACGCTAAGGCTCAAAGAGAATTAGCCACTCTTAGACAAACCTTTGCTAGTACTATTGGTATTTGGCAAAGCCAACTTCAATCTTACAAATCTAAATTCCCTAACAACAACTGGGATTTAGATAGTCAAGTTATCAAATACATCCAAGAATACAACATTCAACCTATCCAAGTCAACGGATACTCAATTGTTGAGATTCCATCAACCAGAACTCGCAAATGGGTGAGATAAAACGATATCAATGAGTAATTCAATCTTCTTATCAGAAAATCATTTGTTGAAATTCTTCACAACTATCCTAACATCAAGACTTCAATTGATCCAAGAATTATCAGCTTTATCTCATCAACTGCTGATTATGGAAGATATGAGTCTGGAACTTTGGTTAGATCTAATATAGATACTACAGTTGATTTTTTGGATGAGGTTTCATTGAATAGATTAGTTGAAATCGTTAAGTATGTTCCTGAAACAGTGAGAGTTGAAAACGTTTACACTTACGGCTCTTCTAGAGCTAAAAAGATCGAATTCCATCTTAGAGTTTTGATTAAAGCTCTTCTTGAGCAACTTGAGAAAGCAAAGGCTAAGTATGGAGCAGTTTTGTAGATTGACTAAGGAGTTATCGAAATGATCAATCAAGAAGTTCTTGATATTGTCAGCGTTGATGATATTCTTAAGGTTTTCAGAGTTAAAGAGAGAATCGTCGAAGTTGAAAAGATTGTCGAAAAGGTAGTAGAGAAGTTCGTGGAAGTACCTCAAATCATTCCAGTTGAAAAATACGTTGAGAAAATTGTTGAGGTGCCAAGATACGTTGAAGTTGAGAAGATCATTCACAAACCAGTCGAAATTATTAAAGTTGTGGATAATATTATTGAAAAATTCATCTAAGTGCCAACCATTGAATAGAAAATTGTCTAAGTACCTACTGAAAGACAAGTTGTTGTTCCTCTACAAAAATAAGTACCCAGAATTGTTGAGGTAGAAAAGATTGTGAAAGAAGTTGTTGTTGACACTCAATACATTGAAATTTAAAAGCCTGTTAATCACATAATTACTGAGACTAAAGCTCTCCAAGTTATTAAGGAAGTTCCTATCATTCAAGAGACTGTTAGATAAGTACTTAAGCCAGTAGAATTCCTTGTTGAAAAAATTGTTCCAGTAGAAGTTGTTAAGGTTTAAGTGGTTCAAGTTGAAAAAATTGTTGAAAAGATCATTAAATAAGTTGTACATGTGCCAGTCACAAATGAGAACTTAGTCATTCAAGAAAAAATCGTGGAAGTACCAGTCTACATCGAAAAATTAGTACCAGTTGAGACTATTGTTAACAAAATTGTTAATGTTCCTCAAAGAATCTAAGTACCTGTGATCGTCAAAGAAACTGTTCAAGAGATCAAGCCTGTTGAGGTGATTGTTGAAAAGATTGTCGAGAAAGTTGTGCCAAAGGAAGTTGAAAAGATTAAGAATGTAGTAGTTGAAAATGTTGTCTAAAAGATCAGAACTGTTGAGAAAAAGATTGAAATCCCAGTTCTCCAAGATAGAATCGTAACTGTTAATGTCTAAGTTCCTAAAATTGTAGTCTAAAGAGTTCATGTTCCTCATGTTGTACCAGTTAAATGTGTTAAAGAAAAAATTATCGAAAAGCCTAAAATTGTCTAAGTTTAAAAACCTTATATCCAATACATCAAAGACGTTCAAGTAGTAAACTGTGTTGTAGAGAAAATCGTTGAAGTACCAAGAACTGTTGAAAGAATAAAATAAGTTAAAGTTAAAGTCTAAAAAATCGTTAACAAACTTGTAGAAGTTCCAAAGGTCGTTTAGGTTGAAAAAGTTGTTGAAAAGATAGTAGTTGTACCAAGAGTGATTGAGAAACCAATTGAAGTTCCTCAGATTGTTGAAGTTGTTGTCTAAAAGATTGTTGAAGTACCTACAGTCAAAGTTGTAGAAAAAGTAGTTGAAAAAATCGTCTATGTTGACAAACCAGTTGAAGTTGAAAAGATAAGAAACGTCTATCTTGAAGTTGATCGCCCTGTTGAAAGGATTAAAGAGATTCCAGTGGTTGCTGAAACTGTAATTGAAAAGAAAGAAATCGTTCAAGTTCCAGTAGAGAAGCTTGTAACTGTCAACAAAGAAGTTCCTGTTCAAGTCTTTGTCGATAATGTCGTTGAAAAGGTAGTTGAATGTGCCAAATGGATTGAAGTTTAAAAGCAAGAGCTTTTTGTTGTTTAAGTCCCCAAAATCGTTGACAGATACATTTAAAAACCAGTCTAAGTAAGATCTACTTTTGTTTAACATAAAGAGATTCATATTCCAGTCTAAGTTCCAATTAGAGAGTAAATAGTCAAAACCAACATTGTCTAAATTGAAAAAGTTATCATGCAACCTGTTGCTGTTGTTGAACCAAAAGTTTATACTGAAACTAAACTTATTGTAAATGAGAAATTCACACCTGTTAAATAAGAGATCAAAGTACCAGTTATCCTTCCTGCTTAACGACCTTATGTCTAACCAGTTGTAGTTGATAGATTCATTGAAAAGCCAGTTGAAGTTATTGTCTAAGTTCGTCAAGAAAAAGCTATTAACGTTTAAAATAATGTGCCTGTTGAAGTTTACAGAGTTGTAGAGCTCAAAAATGACAGATGCTTGATTGGTACTGAACATAAGATCGTCAGAGAAACTGTTGATAGATTTATACCTGTTCCAACCTATGAACAGTATGCTGTTCAAACTGAAGTTGCAGTTGAAAAAATCGTGAATGTTAAATCTGTAGAGACTAAGATAAAACCTGAAGTTCAAGTTATCTAAAAGGTCATCTAGAAAGAAAACTTCACAACTGTTCAAGACAAAGTGCCTTATTATGAAGAAAGAGTGCAAGTTGTTGATAGATTCTAGAGCACACAAGTGCCCGCCTTAAAAACTCAAGAAAGAATAGTGACAGTACCTGAATTCCAAGAAAAAATATATGAAAGAATCATTGTTATGCCTCAAATCGTCGAAGTCGTTAAATATATTACTTAAATATGTGAAGCTGAAAATTCTCTAATTGCAGGTGTTCATGTTGATATTCTTGAACAAGAAAAACAATACAAAGAGCTTTATGGAGTTTCAAGAAAACAACTAGAGATCTTGCTTGTTGAACTTAGAAAACTCAGAGGAACTCAACCTAATCTTGCTGGAATAATCGAGTTAGTTGAGAGATATTTAATTGACTTTGATCGTCTTGCATCTGTTCAAAAGATCGTGCCAGTTGAGAGAGAAAAGGTTGTTGAAAGAGAAGTACCTAGAGCAGTCTTAGTTCCTACACAAGACTCAGAGACACTCAGAAACCAACTTGCCTACTCTTTACTTATTGAAAAATTGATTGTAGAACTCAAGAGAATCAAAAAAGAAAATAGTAGCGTTAAACTTCAACTTGATAGCGATCTCGGTTTGTTTTTCTTCAATGAGGTCCATGATCAAACCAAAGCTGCTGGTAACTTCCAAGAAAGTTTGGCCAACTACACTAAAGAAGCATTAAGCAAACTTAATTCTTTGGGAGGAGATTGGACTCACAGCCACTAAGTCATGCTTAGCACAATTTTGGCTGAGAGATTCACCATGGCTAACCTTGTCAAACAAGCAAATATTGAAATTGAAAGAGTGCAAGCCGTTTCTGCAGCCAACGCTAATGCCGTCAAAAATTTGGAAAACAAATGGTTGCCTTTGCAAAAATTGATCAGTGAAAAGAAAGATGCTTTGAATCGTGTTCTCGCTAACAATCCAACTCTTGGAGACTATCCTTAACTTGTGACTATATCTAAAGATTTTGAAAGTCTTGTTGCAGGAAACTACATTTCTTTCGAACCTATTAAAGTAATCTAATCAACTTTCACCGTCGGTACTGGAACAAATTGGAACAGAGCTGTATCAAGAATCAATGAATTGGAGTTAGCTAACAAGGCTTTAACATAAAAATTGATTTAAGCTGAAAAAAGATCATTGAGTCAAGGTTCAGTTGATACTAATACTCAATTTGCCATTTCTGTTCTTAAATCAGAAAATGAAAGGTTAGTAAGTCAGATTGATAACCTTAAGAAGACTGCTTCAGTCAACAGCAACAACAATCAACTTCAAAGAGATTTGGAGTAATCACAGACCAAAGTCAGAACATTGACATCAAGAATACAAGAGCTTGAGTTGCAACTAAAAACTGCTAACAGTAGAAATTCAGATTTGGATTCCCAAATTAGAACATTAAATCTACGTATTCAAGACTTAGACACTCAACTGAGAACATCCAAAGATATTAAATCTTCAGCTGCTAGTGAGACCAGCCAACTTATTGATTCTAAATACTCTTCCTCTTCATCATCTAATGTCAACGTTACAAAAACTGCTTATGAAGTTCCAAGCTATGCCTCAAGCAGTGTTTTCAGTGTTGAGTCTTCATCAGGCCTTTCCTAACTTGGAGGTTTGTCATCAAGTGGTGTTAGAGGTGTTTCAAATATCAGTAACTACCAAATTTCTGGAAACACTTATGGAACTGCAGGAACTGGAGCCTTCCAAAGTGCTAGCAAACTCACCAATTCTGGATTCCAAATTACAAATGCAGGTGAAACAAACAACTACTCTACATATGGTGCTAATAATACCAAAACATCAACAAATGTCACCAGTGGATCCTCATCATCAACTGGTAACTTTGGTACTTACGGAACCACCTATGGAGCTTTACCACTAACTACTGATTATGGAGCTACAAGATTCAACACTATTACAACTGGAACAACCGGACCTTCATATAGTACAACTGGTATCAGTAGTCAATACGGTGCTACTAACCTTGCTTCATCAACTACTAATAGTGGCTTGAATGCATCTTACTCAAGCAGTGTTACTAGCTCATTGAGTGGATCTGGATTGAGACAAAGTGGAACTGGATTCTCTACTTCAGGTCAAAGTGGAACTAGTTTCTCAAGCTCTAACTACACTTTCCAGACTAAAAAATTCTGATGATTTATCTAGATTATGATTAAGTATAACATATATCATGTTTTTGATAAATTAATTAAGTTATTCTCTAATTTGTATATTTATTTGTGATATAATAGAGATGTCAGGTCATTAAGGTGCTCAAGGTTCTCCCGCTATAGCTCGGTAAAACTATTAAGCCGGTTTTAAACAAACACTCATTAACAGTTTGACCATTTGCGAAAAAAAATGCGTTAAAGTTAGTGATGAAGATAGACTATCTCATTATGAAAAAGCATGTCTTGGTAAATGTTTTGACAAATATTACGGAATCTATGAGAAAAATTCAAACAGTATCAATGGTGCACTAAGCAAGAAGCAAGCTGCCTCAGAATATGATGAAAACTTTTGATTTGTATCGCATTAAAAACTTGTCATTTAGTCCAAATATCATTTTTTAAAGTTGATTGCCAAAGATTTTTGTTTTTGAGCAGATTGTTGCTTTATAAATCTGTTTGGATATATAATTTGGTGTCAATTGTTGGACATGGAGAATGTTAAGTAGTAGTTGACTAACAAAAATGAAGCTTATAAATTTGAGACGAATGCGAGTAAGGGAGAACTCACTAAATTATTAGTGCCTGCACTATAAAAAATGCTCAAAAAATAGTAATGGAATTTGGGTATATGATATGAGAATTAGGTGATAGAGAATACAGAGATCTTAATGCTAACATGTTATTCGAAATTATGACAACTGTATCTGTCAAGGTCTTATGGCTGGGTATTACTATCATAATGGAGATTTCAATAAGCGATCAAAAATAATCGAGTAAATCGTTATTCCTTCATATTCTCAACTCACAGCTTTGTATTTGGGTGATAACAACTTATCAACGATTGATGTACTTTCTCTCCTGGATGCTCCTTTATTAGAGAAACTGTTTTTGAGTAAAGTTCATTTTATTGAGATCATAATAAAATTTCATGCCTAAAAGCACTAAGAATATCGAATTTTCCAGCTTTGACGGACCTTAATCTCAGTATATCGTTACTAAATAGATGGAAACTGTATTCAAGATTAGAGTTGGCTTAGTTTTTGTCACTTTCCTAAGTTGGTAAGGCCCC
>Ga0194117_10005471_pt1 | contig 11560 bp, 6 predicted proteins | sample TA2MahsurfametaG_FD_160579 | JGI IMG/M metagenome (GOLD analysis project Ga0194117, IMG submission 160579) | Freshwater microbial communities from Lake Tanganyika, Tanzania - TA2015009 Mahale N1 surface | ecosystem: Environmental > Aquatic > Freshwater > Lake | place: Tanzania: Lake Tanganyika...
AATTATCTTTTTTGTTTAATGAAAAAATGATAGTTTTCTTTAAGTGATTCTAAGTGTATTAAATGAATTTATGCATAACATAAATCACTTTAGAAAATAGAAATTGCTTTCTATATAGCCATGAACAAACAACATAGAAACCTTTTTATTGAAATCCATCAACCAGAATAAAATTATTCTCAATCTTCTCTCATTAACAATTGGACTCTCCCCGTCCCTATGGAATTCCATATCATCAATTCACCCTAACTCAACTCAAAACTTGCACATCTAGTTCCACAGTTGTCTGCTAAAAAAGTAACTTAGATCCCCCAAAAACATAATTCTCATGCGAGGAAAGCAAATCGACATAAATACTGCCGTTTCTAGCAAGAATTGATTTTTCTGTAACAATTTTTACTTGAGTTTAAAAATTTGAAAGCATCTGAGGTTTTGGAATATCGTCAGAAGTTATTAGTCAGGTATCTTTCAGAGTTAGTATAAGAGATTAAGATTTAATGCAAAGAAAAAGGGACATTGTTGCAATCTATTTGGAATGCATTTGTAAGAATATTTGAGTAAGTGTTTTAGAGAGTTGTCGTTGACAGCAAATAAAAAGAGAAAAAATCTTTGGAATCTTAAATAAATCTTCATGAATCATACCAAAGCCAACTAGAGATGCTACACAAAACTAATTAAAATCTGAAACAAGAAGAAGTCAAGACATCTTCAGTGATTTCATAACTTGCAAAAAATATAGCTATCCTCAATTCAAAGCTAAAAGGATCGAATTATTTGCTAAAATAACTAACTCACAAATATGAGGAACTCAGATCCTAGCACATACAGTTACTAATTGTATCAAGTTAAATGTCTCATGCTTAGGCCTAGTTGAAACTAAGAAACCAAGAATAATTACTTTTTTCAAAGCTAGGTAGAGATTCTGAAACTGTTATTAATGCTAAGCCTAAACCCAAAAGGAGAGCAAGGGTTTATAATAACAACATAGATGTGCAGCTGTTACTGTAGTAGATTGAAGCTGAGTCAGAATATTAGTTTTCTGTTGACTAGAAAAAGAAATAAGTTCAATAAAAAACTTTAGTTAATCAAAAGGTACAGACAATCTAGATTAAAAAAGAAACTGCTGAGTAATAGTCTCAATGGTAGAGTCCTTATTAGATTCGATAAACAGGAATACAAACAGATAGTATACTAAAATTGCAAAATAGCATTGAAATTCAAGCTAATACTCTTAACAATATTTGCTAAAACCAGAAATATATAGTATCTTGTTTCAACATCAATATTAAACCATAATGTATTGAGTAATAGAAGAAAGTCTCAACTCATTCAACCTAACAAAACATATAACCTATAGTGGATAGTCCTAACATAAAGGCAGTTGTAAGCACAGATATGAAAGATGTAACTATATTAAAATCCAGAATGTCTGTCATATCAAAAGCAAGGATCTCTGTTAAAATGACATAAAAACAAATGTTTAGAATTGCATAGGGCAGCAGAGCATCAAAAAGATCTTCAAATGTTTATCGTCAAAAAATACTTAAGACTTAAGGATCTACTGACAATTAAAATATGATGCCTGTATTAAAAAGATAGTCCTCTTAGAGTAGAGTGAGTGAATTGATACTGATTTAAGAGTTGAGACAGGATTATATAAAAAAATATAGCAGATTCAGAAAAACAAGTATGAAACGAGTCAGTCTTTCTGAACATGTTTGCCAAACCATCGTTGATCAAAGCGATAATTTAGACTATTTTTTAAAGTTATAAGAGAGTAAATAAATATAAAACATCCATTTTAGTAAGGTCTACTCGAGTCTAATTGAAAGTATACGTGAAACGATGAAAAATGATAAAAGAAAGAAGATACCACCAGGCAAGTGCATGAAGTAAATTGGATCGATATTCAAAATGGCTTGTAGATTGATTAATTAAGGTCTTTTTTCTCTCAATTTAGTATCCTTTACAACATAATTTTTATCGGCTTTAGAAGGGAAACAACTTCAAAAATAACAAAAATAGAAAAAATTTATATAGTTTGTACTTTCTTGCATCCCTCTGGCAAGTAACAGCTATCTTATCAAAAGTTTTCTACTGCTTTGTGGTTTTCCTTTTGGGAAAGTGTATTATGTGAGAGGTAATCGAAACGAAAAACAAAGAGATTAAGAAAAATTAGATAAATAACATTCTAAAGATGTATTTAGCTCAGAGGTTTATGCATACTTTAAGCTGCTGATTATGGCCAACTGTCAATAAAATGAAGATATACTACAGGCCTATACAAATGAGTAAACTTTCAGAAATTGTTTAAAAATTTTACCAACTTTATATCGAGGAAGCTCGAAGTTGATTTAAGAAATAAATTAATACATAGAGTAATCTATACAAAATTCATAAGAAAAAAAACCAAAATTAGATATCTTTAAGTCTCTGCATTTAGTTCTTGACAAAATACTCGAAGAAAAATCAAAATTAATACAATCAATAGAACCTTTAGTTTTACTAATAAAAGAACCTGATAATTCTTTTGCAACGCAAATCATTTCTTTGCTTACCTCAAATACAAATACTCGCTTTGTTTGCAAGTAAGTCATGAAAAGTATGTATTTTTCAAACTATACAGCTCATACCTTGGCTACAATGGCACTTATTCAGGGATTATAGCTGGAGACCTATAGATTTACAATAGTTGAGCAAGATCATAAGTTTACAATACTAAAGAGATTGATGCTGATAGAATCTCACAAATAAAAATTGATAGAGGCAATGGTGAAGGCAATTCCGAGAAAAGAATTGAGAAAACAATAGTTTTTAGTTTTGCTGAAAATCTTATGGAATCGGCAGACATAGAAAGTAATAGATCATATTTTGGACAAAGATCTCAAGATTTTGAATAATATCGGAACTAGTATAACTTTGATGATTCCTCCGAAAGATAACTACCACTCACTTGTTTTTGACGGAATACTTCAATGATAATATAAAGATTGTAAAGTTTAAATTAATGATGTTTAGAGTATTAAATAACAAGGATTGACATATCAAATCTACTCTTCCAAATTACTTTCATACTCAATATTGATCTCAGACTCTTACTATTGTTCCATCGAATCTTATTCTTATTACATGTCCTGCTAACTCTGTGAACTCGAGCTAGAACTTGATGAAGAATCACTGTTTCTAACATGATGGTGCAGTTCAAATACTCTCTATCTTTACTCATTTTTATGATTATTTTGTATGCTTTAACTAGAAGACTACAACAGCATTATTTTGGAGCCAACTGTTAGCATTTTTCGGCCTGATAAGTGCATTGCTTCACAGTCAGACCAAGTTTGATGGCGTACTATCTATTTTTTGTTGATGGTTTGAGCAGTAAGCTGCTGATTGAAAATTATGAGCCATTCGTTGTAAATGAATACTTCTATTTTCCACATTTTAGGGTTTTCAGGTGATTTGATCTATGCAATTACTGACAAATTACTGCTATCAAGTAAGTAGATGCTCTCCTTGTTTGCCACAGCTACTTTAGTCCCTTTTTCATCAATATTGATCGACATAAAACAGTGTTTTCCTTCAAATCTACCTACTATTTCTTATTATTCACACTTAAATTTTACAACAGTTGGTTGTGTAGCACCAATTGCTATCAGTTAATTTCCAATAAATACAAGATCTCTGGTTCTTCCAAAGGGTCGGATTGCATGTATCACACTACCTGTTTTATCAGTAATAATAAGTCCTTAAAACAAGCCTCCAACATAGAGTTCATCACAAGGACTCCACTTCGCAAATAAGAGTTTACCAGGTGATAGAGTAGTTGAATTGATAACATTAAAATCGGCTGAGTTTACTGAAACCAATGCTAGTTTGGTATACGTGCAAATTGATAAAGTTTCTCCTTTATTATCCCATTCAACTGAGTTCACCCAACCTAGACCTTAGAAAGTATAATGTTTTGATTTTTTTATTTTTTTCCCCTAGATTGACCATATAGTTAAGTTTAGGGAGTTGTTATTTTCAGCTATGAGACATAAGGAGTGACCCTAAGGATGAAGTTTGGCAAAGCTGATTTTTTAGATGTGGATAGCTTATGAATAAGCTATAACATTACATAGTGGATTTTTTTAAGTGGAAGTGTATTGCTGAGTTTCGTGGCTCATCCCTAAATAGCCTTTGAGCATTTGGTCGATACTAATTTTCAACTCGAAAGACTAACTCTGGCATTTTTATAAAATCTGTTGTTATCTCTTTGTTATTTGTTCAGGAGAAACAGGTTGGGCAGTGGCTATCATTTGTAAAAACTCCAGTTGTTTATCAGACTATGACCAATTAGTAATGGCTATCAATTCGATGGCTTCCTGGTATTAATTTTTACTAATCAAATGAAGTAATTTCAGTTCAAGTAGTGTTTGTGTAATTTTTTGTTTGATTTGGCTTAAAAGCGGTAGATTGGCTACAATTGCTTCTGCTTCTTGATACTTACCTTGCTAGAAGAGTATTTTGAGTTCTTGATGAGATGAAGGTTGTAGTCTAATATTCGATTACTACTGTAATTGCTGCAAAGATTGCTTGTATCCCATTTAATCGAGAGTGTGGAGTAGAACTGTAACCAGTTTATGTCTTCTGTTTTCATCGCTTAAAAGTTCGCGGACTGAATACAACCGGTATTACTTGTGAGATCAGAGGCAACTTCTTATTAAATTTGCATTTTAATAATTCAAGTCCTATAATCCATATACTTACTCATTAACCATTTTTATCTATAATTAAGTATCTCTTTACTGAAGAAATATTTTTAGGAGAATTTCTAAAATATGATTAAGAACAATCATTAAATCATATTATTAATCATAGTCAAAAATGGATCACGGTGCAGCCATCCGTCAATTGTTATGTCCAAAGGAACGCTGGACCAATGATAAAAATGTTACGAACTGTCAATCGTGCCAGAAAATGTTTGTACCGCTATTTGTATGGAAACATCATTGTCGATTTTGTGGTAGGGTTTTTTGTAATAATTGCGCTTCCAATGTAATGACAGGGGAGTCTATAAACTATTAAGGTGAAAAGAAACTCAGGCATTGCAATCCTTGTCGATAGCGGATCGAAATGGTGCTTCAGACTGAAAATAAAGACTACAATAAAAAAACTGATATATTTGATAGTTAGTCAACAATACTCAGTATAGAGATAGATTAACCTGATGCAATTAGTGTAAATAGTCAGGAAAGATAGACGTAAGAAAGTTTAAGATTTTTAATTAGCCAACATAAACTCACCCTCTAACAACAGGCACTGGCTTTGTTAAAAAATTTGTCACACACTCTATGCCAGAAATATGGACTTTAAGTGGAGACTTGGCATGTAAGATTGGCTGAAATAGCATGGCAAAGTGCTCTATAGACTAAACCTACCATTTTTATAAGAAAGGAGGGATGGAATTTGCAACAGTAAATAAAAATTGTGACGATTATTGCGCCAACTGAAGCAGTAGCTGCAGTTTGTGTAAAAGGTATCATTTTAGAACGAAACATTCCTTCTAAAAAACTATAAACTCACATGAAATTTGCACGTGTTTTAACAATTAAAACTGCATTAGAAGCAGACAGTCTTGTGCGAGCAAATAAAAGTGCGACGATGAGATTTGATGAGATGGTCAGAAATGAGAATATTATCTTATCTTCTTATCTTGATAAAGTTTTTAAGCTTGAACCTAAAGTTATTTTTGTACAAGAACAGGTGAGCAAAGCAGCTATGGAGCTTGCCCTTCAAAAAGGAATAATGATCATTTCAAAGGTTAATAATCTTGATCTATCCAAAATAGAACGACTTACACTCATCAGAAAACGTATAGAAAATATACTTACTCTAGATAGGTACAACTCAGCTGAATTTGTTGGTTTTTGTCCTAAGATCTATTTTAAAAATGTTCGATCAGGAGAAATGCTTCTCTTTCTTGAGCACTAGGCAGGAATCAGAACTGTGCTTCTCGGAGATACCAGTCAGCAATCAAACATTGCCTTGAAAAAGGTATTTTTAATCTTGCTTCAAGCCGCTTGGAACCTAAAGTTATAAAGGTAGTTGGCAGTTATAGATTTAAAAAATAGTCAGACAAATTTAGAATCATCTCCTTATGTAATACGTCCATTCCGATAACAAAAATATGAAAATGACGATCAATTCAATTCTACTCAATAGATTTTCACATTTAAGGTAATTTATAGTGTCAAAAAAATATAGAGTTTGCCAAAAAGTTTTCAATAATACTCAAAGCTAAGAAATAAAAGTAGACTTCTAGACATATGTGGATCAGTGAAATGGTCAATGAATAGACTTTATTGTGGAGAACATTTTTCGGTGGGAACCTTTATCCTGAAAAGTGCAGTTTAATTAGATGAAGGATGTGCCCAATGCAGTTGCAGACATTTCATTCGATACTTTATTGGTGAGTTTAGTATCAACATCTCATTTGAATATGACACGCAAAATAAACCAATGAAACTTACACATTTATAAGAAGATGACGATTTTGATGACTAATAATTGCTGAAATAACATTAAAAACAAAAATAGTGCTAAAATAGTAAGCTGCATGACATTTTTACTCAGTTTATAAAGGCTTATAAGCAATAGCTCGGTCAATCGCATCTCAAGCTAAAGTTTTTCATGTATTTTAAATGCTTAAATTGTGGTAAAACTATAAACAATTCTTCTGTCAAAGTAGGCAATGATTTTCTTCATTTGGATTTCGCTCACTTTTTAAGTTTACTCACTTCTACTCCTTCTTAAAATATTCTGCATTTAGATAATGAAAACTCTTGTTCTCATAAATAATTGATAAGAGTTATACAAGGTCCCAGGATAGCAATAAGTTTTGAGGTCAGGAAATAAATTCGTTATGAAATATCTTTAGTGAGTTTAGGAGAGGTAGAAAAGAAAGGATTGGTAGTTAAGGATTAAAGAATGGTGAGTGAGCTATTCAAGAAATTATTGATATAAAAGTTGAGTTGTATTTAAAATTTAGAATCTGAACTCTCAAAATTACCATTTTCAGCAAATCTTAGCCACGTTTCTCTATCTTTTTCCACTTCGAATGTTTATCAAACCTACATAGAGCCTTACTTCAAAATGCAGTAAACTATCCAAGCAATAAAAATCTATCTTACTTAGATGGAGCAAAATATTGGCACAATCATTCAGAATTCACTTAGTGATTGGACGTAGTTCCTAAGAAAATGTGCCAAAATAGACCATGTTTTCAAAATAACTTATGAATGTATTAACTTCATCTCGAATTCTCTTAAAAAACAAAAGTTGGAATAAACCACTAGTATTCCATAAGAGCAAGATATACCTACAAGTTTTTAATAAAAATTGAGTAGTAATCGAACCAATTCAGAGTTAAAACCAGATTTAGATATACAGGTCCAAAATAAAACCCAATCATTAGCAAATGTAGTCAGTTTGGCTGCAACTTTTGCCACAACTCGTTTGAGAAAATAAACAAGTTTTTATCTTGAAAGCGAGTTTGACAATTATTATAAAAGAATCAACAAGCATAGATATTTAATGTTCAAAGGTGCAATACTCTATTACCCTGTAGCTACAATAGATGATCCAGTTTCACTTCTAACATGTTGTTTGAATTCAGACGAGTTGCAGGATCAACTTGGAGATAAAAATTACAAAGATTAAATTAAAATAAAAATCAGCTTTACAAGATAATTGGAGAGCGAGTGGTCTTTTTGTTCTGAAATCAATAAAGTTTACAAAGAACTTACAAAAGAGGATTACAAAAAAGGATAAATACAAGATATTCACTTTTCAATTTACTATCATAATGAGTTTCAAGCATTAAGAGTCAGTTAAGGCATTGATTTTCCTCTATATATAAGAAGTCTTTATGGATGCCAAAACTGGGATAGTTCAGGAGGCAAAAGCAATTCTACTTTCTATAAAGGTTACAACTAAACACTTGTTGTCAAAATCATCAACGAAAAATAATTCGTTTAGTTCCAAAAATTTGCACAGGCTTATCTCCAGTATATGCGCTACAAAAGATAAACTAATCAACAAAGTTTTTTGGCTAAGATATACGGAATTTATGAGGTATTGATAAAAAATAAAGTATATAAATGTGTAGTTATGCAAAACCTATTTTTCGGGATTGATAAAGTGACACAAGTTTATGACTTAAAAGGTTCAGAAGTAAATAGATTGGCTCAAGCTCCTCCCGACAAATCTTATACTGGTTTGGACACTAACTTTATTATAGATAAGGATGGAAAGCCTTATCTTTTATAAGCAGATGCTTATGACAAACTTATAGTTGCTTTGACTGAGGATGCTAATTTTCTGAAAGAAGCAGGTGTTATTGATTACTCTTTACTTGTGATTGAGTGTCAACAAGGTTTGAGAATGGCTATTATCGATTTCATGAGGCCTTATCATTTGGTGGAAAAGCTATAAAATCTTTATAAGTAAATAAAATCTGGAAAAGATCCAACAGTAATTCCCCCAAATCAATACGCAGATCGCTTTGTAAGGGCGATGAAGCGATACTTTGCGAAGACAAGTAATAAATGAATGATAAATTAATCTTTTATGTTCTCTTATCCTAACAAGATTTATATTAACTGTATGATATAAAGTTGTTTTAAATTGAAGCGAAACTACAATCAAATGATTCTCATCTTCAGTTGAAGAATTTGTCATCGATTAGAGTATTTTTGCTGATGTTACGCTTGATGAAAAATGAGTATATAAAGTGGAATAGTTTTTAGAAAGCCAATCCGATCAGAAAGGCAAAAAGTATGTTTTTTAGTGCTATATAGAAAATGTTAACAAAGTTGATGAAGTTAAACAGTAAGATGAATTCATGTCCACTTAACATTACGCTGTTGAACTCATACCATAAATCCTTGAAAAATACTGGTAATTTGCCCATCATAGAAGTATCGATGGGGCAGTTGACTATTTTTTAGAACAAAGTTCTTTCTCGAATGTTCATAGGTGCTGTTTTGACTCCTTCCAAATAGTATTTAAATGTTTAAAGCATTGTGTTACTGATTTCCTACAAATCGCGGTAATCTTCTTAATTTAGCATTTCTGGGATGGGATTGGATATTATAGAAGTATTGTATGCTCTTCCTGCTAATTTTTGATTAAAACGACTTTTATACTTCACTTGGAAGGCTTGTCTTATTTAGAATGGGAAAATGACTTCGAAAGTTTGGCATTGATCTGCATCCTCTAAACGAAAAGAACGGCTCTTTCCGAAAGCTAAGTAAAACATAACTTACATTTTCCTTCTTTCTAAAACATAGATTAAATATAGTTGAGGCTTCCTTATGACTGACCCATAGAGTTCATACCATGAATGTAGTAGCCATGGAGAGCCTCATCAAATATCATAATTGAAAGATTGGAGACACTGCATAGATCAACGAAATTTTAGACAGGCAGAGGATACCAAATCTTAACTGCATGCCTGATGACTTTATAAACATAAATGTACGAAATTGAAGCAAGGCTATAGCAAATATTACAAAAGTAATGATAAAGTATGACAAGATGGGACTTGTAGAGATGGTATTGTCTGTAACCAAATTAGATGTATTGGGTACCATAGAATTAAGATTGATCCAATTCAAGCCAGATAAAAATAAAACAGACAGCAAAGAAACAAGTTCTATGTTGATAACCCTGCTGACTGAGAGTTCATAGAGTTAATTGACAAGTAATACTTTTCGCCAAACTGAAACTTCTTTTCTATTTCTATTGACTTAAAACTTACCTAAATCTTTTTCTTTCTCCCAGTCGATCAGAAAATAGTCGGTTGAATTTACAAGGTTGAACATCAAGATGAAAATGGCAACGATAATGAAAGCAAAACTGATATAGAACATTGCCATAAAGATACTGTAAAGACCAGTTGTGTCATTAGCAGAGGAGGGAAGAATGAGATAAACTGTTTGCTGGAATTTATAGAAGCAGAAGCAGAATCCTGATAGAAGGAGAAGCCAAATCCATACAGCTACTGCTACGAATTTGACAATATGTACTAAAAATAAGAAGATAGCTTTGCAGCAATAGTAGGGATCATTGTTTTCATCAGGATTGTAGCGCATATACCTTACAAAATCGATTATGAAAGTAATCAACATAATCACTGCTATTACTGCGAGGAATGGCATGTAGTTCAGAGTTGTACTGGAGGCGTTAGAGTTATTGCTTATAACAGCTGGACTTTTGGCACTTAAAGAAAGATAGGGAGTTTGAAGAGGTGGCCCACTCAATAAATTCAGTTCGATACTATTATACACAGAGGGAAGAAATCTTTTATAGTAGGTATTGGAGATGAGTAGAGGAACTTCATTTAAATTTCCATTGGCATCAACAATATAAACCTAATAGTAATAGATATTTGTAAAAGTTTTAGCTGTAGAGCATTACTTATAGAAGTTGAGACCAAAACTCATAAAATTAACGACATCTCCATGATTCATGTCACAGGAAAAGATGCTGTTGTCCATAGATTTGAAATCATTTAGAGAACCATCAGCTTTATACTCTGCCAGATAAAATTGGAAAGTGTTTTTTATAGTTGATGTGTTAGTACCTAAAATCGATGAGGCATAGAGTGAGAGAGATGTAGTTACTTGGCTTGAAAAAGTATAAGTCGGCCTGTATATCTTATCATTTACAGTCCAGTAGAGGGTGACTTGGTAGTTTGGTAACTTGCAAGCAGTTTGCAGAAAAAATCAGATGCAGAGTAACCGCTATCTATACACTTGTTGATGAGTTGACTACAAGATTGTATTAAACCATATTGCCCGCATCCAACGACTGCCTTCGATATTTTTATTATTTACATTTATTTCAGCGAGATAATCTTTTGGCTTCAAATTAGGTGAATTTGTGGGTGTCCATGATGTATTTTGGTTGGTATAACATTGTCCTGATATCTGATAACTGGTTCCAGAGCAAGTGCAAGCTGATAGAGTTGTATTGTAAGTTTGATTGGGGCCACAAGGGATGCAGAATGTGTTGGTGGAATCAGGATAGGCGTTGGTACAATTAACTATTGAGGGATTATAAGTGCCATCTATAACATAGATTGAAGCGACTTGAGTGCTAGTAGTGTAGGTAGCCTTTATCAAGAATAGATTACATTCAAAGCAAGGCAAGACTGTGAATTATTGAATCCAATAACATTTGGATTAGGGTAATAAGAGGTTGAGCAGTTACAGAAGGTATTATCTTTTGCAGTTACTGTGTTCGTCGGACACGATCCACATTGTAGACGGATGATGTCGTAGAAAAGGTTACTAGTACTTACGCAAGCAGAAGCATCTTGGTATGAACTTACCCATACAATAAATAATATCGTAGTGACTAGTCTGAGTAGTTGGTTGTTTGACATTTGAATTTGAGTTTAAATAATAATTGGTCTTTATTATATAAAGAGCAACAGATTCAAATCAAACAAAGCCAGTTACGTTCAAGTGTAGCCTCTTTCCTCAAAAGAGAGTTGAAAATAAAGGAAGGAAAA
>Ga0194117_10005475_pt1 | contig 11554 bp, 7 predicted proteins | sample TA2MahsurfametaG_FD_160579 | JGI IMG/M metagenome (GOLD analysis project Ga0194117, IMG submission 160579) | Freshwater microbial communities from Lake Tanganyika, Tanzania - TA2015009 Mahale N1 surface | ecosystem: Environmental > Aquatic > Freshwater > Lake | place: Tanzania: Lake Tanganyika...
CTTCACCTATTATAGCACTTAACTCCCCAGAATCTTCCAATGGCAGTCCTCAAGTTCTTTTTCCTCAGTACCAAATGCATAAAAAACTCATGCCTTAATTCAATAAAACATCAAAAGTGAATGAAACAAGCCAGAGAACAGAGCAACATTTATAATCAAAACTATAAACATTACTGCAAGGATAGATACACTAAAGTTTTTAAATTGATGAAAATCAAGGCCCTTTTAGATACATAACTTCATCTAACATACATGATAAAGCAGAGTACTAAGAGAATAAGTAGAACATTTAAATATCAGCACAAAATACTCCGGGAAGCATAATAAAAATAAACCATACTGTCTCGAGACATTTATAGGCAAATCCATCTACTTATTCGGCTAGAAGGAGTCCTTTTAAAGAGTTTGAGATCAATTTATCAGAATTGAAAGATAATATCACTAGGTTAAAAACTATAGTTTAGCGTTTTTAGAACCATAAAAGGTACAAAACTTTGGATAAAAGGGAGATTCCTGAAATAGAATCTTAGTATATAAAGAACATTCACATGAATGTCAAAAAGAATTCATAAAGTACAGAATCAGGCAACAAAATCTCAAAAATAAAAGCCAAATCAGCAAAAAGCGAAGACGTAGTTAACGATACCCCCATAAAGGAAGCCCCTATAGTAAGCGAATTTAATCTCCCTAAATCCCTAAGCAAATCATAAATCGATCAAATGTCCCCAATAATCAGTATCCCCGAATATTCCGAACTAAGTTAAAAAAAGTTAAACACAAGTTAGATTTCAAGCCGCATGCTGATGAAGAAAAAGTTTAACTGGAAAAGCAATCGACTCATGAACTCCGAATGATTTAATAATTGCATAGTTATAATTCTACCGTTACATATCTTCCATTTTACAAAGATACAATATAAATATTTTAGTGGGGAGAGTGTATGTTCTTGTGTTATGGGGAAGCGCGCTGAAATATGTTTCTTTGTCTAGTTTATTATATTTAAATAGTAGTATGTACACTCAAAATTAAAAAAATAGATCACGGTGCTCATCTTCTTCCTCAGGTTCAATGAAACTCATTCATGAACACGAGATCGAAAGATACGAACTCAAATAAGCCCACAATCGAGATCTTTTTGATCTATTGCTTGATTAAAATTGTGAATCATCAAGTAATCATTCAGAAATTCTACGCACCGTCTCACAAATGAATCTTTCGCCCAGACAACACCCTCAACAAGGTTGCAAATGCAGTAAAATTGACTGTCTCAAAATGTACTGCTAATGTTTTGCAAAAGGGAGACTCTGCAACTAGAAATGCTAGTGTTATACTTGCTGCAACAAGTAAGATTGTAGACTAAAAATCTACAAAGCTCAACAACTCGCTAACTTTAGACATCCAGGTACCTTCAAAGGTGTACCAGCATGGATACCAGAAAGACGCTGCACTTGCAAAAAATCAGGATGTAGGAAGAACTATTGTGAATGTTACCGCGCGGGCGTAAAATGTGGTGAATAATGCGAGTGTTTAATGTGTCAAAACGGCAAACCACACTCCCACGATGACTTCATGGACTCGAGGATGTAAATCGAAGTTAACGCCTGATCCTGTCGGCAGTACTCTCATTGATTTATTTAATTCTACTAAATTAAAAATCTTCTTCTAAATATTAATTAATCAACTTTTGATACTTAGCCCACTCTGATTAAGTTTACAGAAAGTCCCCATATTTATATGACAAGGTAAAAGGAGGGTCTCAAGATGCAAATTTATATAAGCAAAAATATATTTAAAATTTTACTTCATTAAGCTTGTATTATATAATTGACTCTGAAAATGATAGGCAAACAAGAAGCTTTCATCATGAATTCATTCAAAAAGAACTAAGCCTCAAAAAAGATCTATGAACTCTCCTATACTGAAAATAGATTGCGTTGCTATTTCAATTAGTTTTGGGTAGAACAAACTGCGGAGTTCATCAAACATGTGCAACAAGATCATTCCAATCAAATCAGAGAGTATAACTGCAAAGAAAAAACAATTAATGTCTCCTCTATCATAAAAAATAACTAAGCAGATTCATCTTCTTAGATTTCTTTCAGCAATATCTTACATGCTGTGGGTTAATAACAAAAAGTAAAGTATTAATCCAATCCACAAAGAAAAGCTATTGAAACTTTATAGTAGAAAAATATGTATAGTATGAACAAAAAGGTATAGAGCTAGCTAGTTGGGATGAGAAAGGAAAAAGATATCAAACTTGAAGTGAAAGTAAATTAGAAAAAATAAGTTCCAAAAAAATAAGAACAAAAAGTTGAAAGTTTTTCAGCTCTAGAGATTAAGATTGATAAAAAAATAGAGCTAGCAACAAAAAAAGTTGATGTGTAGCCTAAAGTTTCAATCAAAGAATCAAATGAAGTAAAAATTAAAACATAAAAATCCTAAAACAGTGTGGTTATACAAAAAAATGAAACCTAGTTCAAAAAACATCCTCAAAATATCACTATTGTTAAATAATAGTTTAAATTACAAGATGTAACTCAATCAATTAAAAAAAATGATCTCTAAAAGCCAATCCTACCTTCTGAGGTGCCAAAAAAATCAAATCAGCTCCCCAAAGCATATTAGTCATAAGAGTAAGAAGTAATTGACGAGCACCCATAATCTTATTTTCATCTGCTCAGCAAGACAAACTTAAAACTACAAAATTTATAGCAGGTACAGGTCTAAAATTATAATCGAATTGACAGTGATCTTTCTTAGACAAGAAATTGCACAAATAACGAGCCCAAATCGGATGACTATATTGAAGAATACATCAACTAGTCAGCACAGAGATTTATCAAAAAACCTGATTCCTCCAATGAATAGCCCGCTCTTTCTTTAGATGTTCAAGTACAAAAAGACAAGAAATTATAAATGATTGAAAATAATTCTCCACATAAATAGAGACTTAGAACATATTAGAATCCAAACAAACCTAATGATGAATAAATCATTGGAGAGGTCAATAAAAAAAATTAAGAGTTAGCCAAAAGTGATGAGGCTTAAGTCTAAGAATACATAGATTAAAATCACTTCGTAACTTGCATAACCGACACTCAACTCCAAAACTAAAACCCAACAATCTAATTTTCGAGTAAAATGAGTGGAATCTAAGACTATCAATCCTATTCCAATGTTGCTATTTTGTAATAGTAACAACCATCTGAAATGATGATATTAGATCAGTCAGTTGATAAAATTGTTGAAGATTTTATGAACCAACTTGAAACTCAAGGTGTAATACTAAATGAAAAGATCATCAAAATAAAACAAACTGTTTGGGATTTGAAATAAGCCAACTAAAAACTATAAGTTGAAAAAGAAGAGTTAATACAGTAAAATGAACAGCTAAATACAAACTTAATCTAAGCCAATAGAAAGAACAACTAGTTACTTTAATATTTAGAAAGATAAAAAAAACAAAATTTCGATTATAAAATCAAAATCCAAAAGATGGAGGCCACAATCAAAGAACTACAAGATAAAGATATCTTCAATAACTCACAACAGATCAATTTAAGCCAACATATCAAGAGGAACAGGTCGGAACAAGCTCTCTTACAGAAATAATAAACATCATCCAACAGTAACTAGATCAAGTAATAGAAAAATAAAAATTATAGTGATGAAGAAAGTGAAAAAAATCCAAGTGACCTCTAGGATAACTATAAGTAGGTCAAAAAAGATGAAAGTGAAGAATAGAGCTAAAAGAATTAAAGTGATCTAGAGTAATAATCCAAATAAAATAACAAAAATGCTCAAACTCTCCAAGCGAATAGCAAAATCTAGTAAAAAAAGGAGGCTTCTCGTTCATCGAGTAAATGTTGATTTCGCTATGCTTTTTTAAGCTTATATTTATTGATCGAAATTATTAGTAAAAGATTAACAATTATCGAATGATCAAAGCCTTCAGCCACATTTAAGGTGAGGACATTTTTATTCTCAATTCATTTGGCTTTCTTGTTCACAGATGGAGTCGTCGAAACAAGAAGCATCTTTAGGACTATAAAGTAATATCAGAAAATGTAAGTTGCAATCCATTTATCATTTATCTTGAACCGAATTATCACATTTTTTACATTTATAACAAAGTAAGTCTCAAACATTTATAAATAAACCTCGTCAACACATCATAAAGAAGAGATACATAAATAGTTTGTGAAATAGATGGTAATATGAATGTTCTTAACTTGCTAAGAAATAATGAAACTATTTATATTGAAACGTATCTTAAAGGGAAGCCTATTTACTTGATGAGTAGAGTCATTTGTAAATAGGTAGAAACAAATTAAATCCATTAAAGCGGAAGCAAATCCAAAGTCTATCAAGTTATGGATAAATGGACGTAAATCTAGGAATGTACACTGTTCCAAAACATCAACAAAGATAGAGCTGTAACCCTTAAGATTTAATAATAAAGATCTGATTTGTGGATCAAACCACAATAACAATAATAGGGCTTTATTTATGTACTCGCAAACAACCTCATTAATTAAATCAGCACGACAGAAATGCTAGCAGTTTAATCTCAAGAATCTACTAGATCACCTCATGATTAAATCAAGCTTGGCAATAGATTAATTGATGTAATATAGAGAGGCATTTAAAATCACATTACAATTTTATTTGCACAATCTTCAAACCGACTGACTTTATTTTACACAAAGAGTAATAATCAATGGCGAAAAACTATATTTTAACTTAAAATACCTTTTAAAAATGCAGCAACTATACTAACTGTGAACTAAACATCCTTTTTGTTGTATTTAGATCAACATTAACAACTCGTCCGTTGTCCTTTACTATTCACACACTAAAATAAATTATAAGTAGCCTAATCACAATTAAAACCCTATTTAATATGGTAAGATATCCAACTTCAATGCACTCCCCTCGGTGAATAGGGATACCACGCAGACTGTTATGACTTTAGGTAACAAAATCTAGTCATAAAAAAGTTTAGGAAACCAAGCAAAGCATTCAAATCGAATAGATAAGTACACTACCTCAAGAAAATCTAACAAATATAACCCAATCTATACCATCATGACATCATCTCCCAAGGCATTATAACAGGTTTTTCGATGACTTACTTCCCAGGTTAAAACTGGTACAACCTAACCTCAAAACCTGATCATATTCTCAACAGAAGTCCAATAGCCAGAGTGCAAATTGTAATCAAATTGGGCTAATTTATGCGAAAATTGCAGTCGATTAATTTTTGTCATGGTGATCTGCATTTAGAAAATGTTCTTATACATATCTAGTAGTAGGATTTAGCCTATCCTAAGATGACTGTAAAGGTGATAGATTTTGGTAATGGTTTTTAGATGTTTGAAGGAGAAACTGTGTCGTAAGGTTTAACTGGTTTTTCACCTATAGTACCTCCATAGGCGTAGTTCAGCTACAAAAAAAACTATAACCCTTGGGGACTCAATGCTTACCAGTTCGGCAGAAATTCGCTGCAAATTTTACTAAAAAACGGTTAGAGAAATCTGTGTAAGCTCGACTACACGCCCCATCGCTAACTCTAAATGCTAAAACAAAACAAATAATACCCTGCAAATTTGCACAAATTAATAAAGTAGTTAGTGCATTACTAAATCAACATTCGCAATAGCGCCCTCTTCGAAAATATTTCCCATCTATAGCCCTAAACTCGTTAGCTGTACCTCCAGAATCAAAATAAATTATGACTTTCTATTTATTTATCAATCTTCTAAAATAAAAATATTAAGTTTGATTTGATATAAACTTGTGTTATAGAACATTTATAATAAAAATCAATCTTCCAGAGCAACTCATGCTTTTTTTCAAATCTTGCATGGAAACTGGGCAGGTTATGTGTGGGACCTTTGATGAAAATGCTGTACTTACGGGGGTTAGCGATACCATCATTGTTAAACATAAAGATGGAACATATAAATCCACTCCCTTCTTGGTTAGTTTCGGACCCTACAAAGTTACCCACTAATACGTCCAAGTCGAAATACTCATCAACAACTAACTGATCACAGGTGTGACATTCGAACTCGACCACAAAGGATACGTCTATCCTCAACATCTTACTGACAAGCAAATAAAAAAACTAAAATTGAATTTCGGCATGAACAAAGTCACATACAGATTGGATCATTTCAGTATCAATGCTTAGATCTACCTCTATGCAGATAATGATAAACTGATCGTTAGCGATGTCGATGGGACAGTTACAAAAAATGATATCGGCGGGCACATACATAACTTCATCAGCAAGGACTATCTACATGCTGGTTACGCAGATCTAGTCAAAAAGTTGGATAAGAATGGGTATAAACTAGTTTGGCTAACTATGCGAGCTCTCCCTCTCTATGAATACTCCAAAAAGTATCTTAAGGAAACCTGTGAAATCGATGCCCCTATCATGATGGAACCTGAAGAATTTACAAGTGCATTGATCAACTAAGTAACCAAGAAAACAGGGAACATCAAAGCTAACATGATTAAATCCATTGGCAAATTATTTACAATCAACCCTTTTATGGGAGGACTAGGCAACCGAGAAGGCGATGCCATCGCATACTACCACGGGGGTATAAGTCTATAAAAAATTTTCATCGTCGACACCAAATCAAGAGTACAACAGATGAACAACGGTAGTTCCTACACAAGTTACTAAGACATGGTCGCCAAGATGTAAACATACTTCCCACAATACTCTGCCCCAAAAATCGGCTTCTGATTGAATCTATTCTTTGATAATAATAATGTAGGGTTTTGATATTAATAATTCGCAGATGGCAGAAAACCAACTTACTCACTACTAATACTTTGAACAGAGATTTCATAGCTACTATTTTTAGTATCCGGAACGTAGACCACTCAACTTGCATTAATCGCACCTTAGTTAAACTGCATTGATCGTGATAAGGATCGTTGCGTTTGTGTATATTACTGGGATCTATCTGTGGGCACTCATCGAAATGCCGACCTTCAACACTAATATTATTTATTTGACCATGCTAGGCTACACATCGACATGGCTTTACTTTACCCTCTCTCTGCAAGATTACTTTATAAATGGTAAATCTCAGTCACCATTATCCGAAAGGTATTTCTGATCATAAAAAGTCTGCATAAAGTTGTGGAATTACTGTATTAAATCGCCCTCTGTACATAGATTCCCATCACTCTCATCTTCTGGACTCTTCTCTTCAAAATAGTCCTAGACATGCCCAATGTTACAAGTATTTTAAATATGAGTCAGCTTCCGAAATCGTTTTGCAGAGTAATCTACACGCAGTTCCTCTGCTCTTCTTGGCCATAGACTTCAGCCATAATACATTTTGCTTTCATATCAGACATATTTCATTGTTAGCTATCTTCGTTGTCATATATCTCATCATCAATATGTGTACAATTCTATTTAGGTAGCTTACTCTCTAAGTGTCAAACCCATATACAAACCCATTCCTTGGAACGACTTAGCCTCATATATAATCGCAATTGGATGCATTCTTGCAGTTTTGTTGATCCACTACATCGCGAGGGTAGTCTTTAGAAGATGGAAACTCAAAAAACTGCGATAAAAAGATGCAATCATCCTAAAATTAATCGATAAGACTGACTACAGCCAACTTTAGGAAGAACATTCAAGCAAATAAAATACTGCTTTTAGGAAAACCGTTGATTTATGATTTTAACATCATATTAAAACAAGTAAAACTATTTATGTATTTTCTCTTGTCTTGTTTTTATAATTATCATACTTGCTATTGAGGGATGTAGCATTTGATTACCAAGACAGGACTAGGTGTTGCAATCACCCAGGTCATCCGAGATCTTGAACTGGAACACGATTAAAAAGCGATCAAATCCATGCTCATTGATGTTTTTTCAAATCGATTCAATGAATTCAAAAAAAGGCATAGCCAAAGATTCCCTTCTGATAGATTGGTTGCCTACTATGCTGTTGAGAATGAGTATCCAATTGGAAAAAATGATGTTCATCAATATTTCAGATGCCTGGCCCATGATGTCAAGATAGGCAATTCAGCTCTCTCTATAGGTCAACAAGAATCAAGGAAAAATTTTACAATAATAGAGGGATATTCTCGAAATGATAGGCAAAGCAGACATACTTTGCCTAAAGCCAATAAATCTTAAAAGAAAAAAGATATGATGATATAGGAAAATGAGGGAAGAGATCCAAGGTAGATCAAACCAACCAAAAGATTTGCAGAGGATGAAGAGTGCGAGAAGTATATAAAGATGCTGTATAAGACAGATTTGAGGAACTTAAAAAGAATGTGATTATCTACTATTTGAATAATAATCAATTTTATAAATCTATAAATAAAGTATTGATAGATCATTCGGCAATATTGACATTCAAACCAAATATCATTTCCACTCGGTAAGTCTTATCAGGAATATTCCCCTTCAATACATCCGCCTTACCCTTCCGATTAACCCCCAAAACCCCCTTCTTAAAGAAGTAAACCTCAGAAGATCCAAATATGAAATTACGTTAATCAAAGAATTTGGTACGGTCTTTCAAAACGAGATGTTGTTTTGATGACAGCTCGATCATGTATTTGTGAGATATCAGTATTTTTTGGAAGGTTTTTGTTTTCTATTATCTGGTGAGGAATAGATAATAGAAGATCGAGTCATATCCACGCTTTTAGTTGAAGAAGTCCTCGATTGATACATACCTTGTTTTGAGTGCAAACCTTATCCTTATTTCAGGCAGGTATTTTAATATCAGTTTTATTTATTAGGGTGCAAGTAACTGAGCTACTATCTCGTCGCATTCATAATTAAGAGTTTACTTTACAATCTGTTTTTATTATACAGTTTGATTTTGAGTGGCTATAGCTGATGAATTTATGTTTTGGATTTCTTTTTCCACAAAGCAAGAGTTCCCTTATTTTTGATTGGCTTCAATTGTACTTTCATTCTATTTAGTCATAACAATTTTCTGAACTTCAATTTTGATACGACTTTCTTTACTGGAAATACAATTAGTATTTATATTTGGGTCAATATTCTCTTGCTGTTCTTTTGGCGATTAGACTTTCCTCTCACAATTGTATCTGCCTGGCTTTATGGTTTGTTAAACCGTCTACTTTGAAAGCATTTTGATGATCTCAATATCAGACTATTCATCAGAAGATTTATCTTAACAATGTACAACATGTTCGATTGGTTACATTTTCTAATTCTTTTAGTTAGGTGAATTTTTGGCTTCTTAAATGAGATTACTTACAAAAATGGATTTTTATTACTATTTGTTGGACTGTACTTATGTTTGTGTATGTGACTCTATCTACTTCAGCTACTATTGCTTTTGGATAATGTTTTCATTGGTGGACTTGATTCCAACTTATAATCTAATATTCTCTTCAACTTCTTGTATTAATATAGACTTTTGATATTATTCGATATTTTCACTTTATATATTTTTGTTCTATACATTGTCGAGCGAAAATTACTTGATCGGTTGATTACTTATCTTTTATAATTTTTTAACGTTAGATACTAAAGAACTAAGTTCAGGAGAAGCTTAATTAGAAGATGCCTAATGATAAATAGTATCTGTTTCAATGCATTTATCGATCATCAATCGATGGTGAGCTGGAATGGTGATTATTTCTTGAAGTTGAGTTGCCAACTTTGATTTTCTTTTGAACGATCGGAAAGTATGATCGAAGACATTTGTAATAGAAAAAATAGGTTATTTGGGAGCATATTGGTAGATATTTACACTAATTATCTATAATTATTTTTATCGTGGATATAAACATAGGATCGAGAAAGTTGTTATATATTTTTGCAAATATTTTGGCCTTATTTGTGGCTCAAATTTAATTTTGATTTATTGTGAACTTAGGTTCATTAGTTTTTTGTTTAATGATATTTTCTCCAAACGGCATATTTTAAGTTTCTATGATTTTCTGTCACAAGAAGATGTGTTAAACTCCCATGACTTACTCTATAGTTTCAATGATTTTGGTTAAATGGATATATGTTGCGAGTTGCAAATCGTCCATTCTTTTGGCTTGTTTGGCACATACAGTTATTATATTAGATTATGATTCATTGTTAAATGTTCTTTTCTTCTTATAAACTTCTCTCTTTCATAATTTTAAGGAAAAGTGGAAACAGTTGTTAAAACTCTTTAAGTAAAGTGTCCTTTTAAATTATTATTCTACATCTTGAAGTTTAACTCAGATTAGACCTCCAGATTGTCGCAAATGAACATTTCAGAAGAGGAGTTGTTCTACCTCTTCTTTTTCATTTTCTAAAAATCCAATGAAAAAACATCGGAATCCGATTTTACTTTCTAAGCACTATCATAATCTTATGTCTGCTCTTCATAAATCAAAATATTTTAACTTTTATCCTCTCTGATTATCTCAACTTCTTTAATTACTTCAGCTTCTTTGATTTATTGTAGTTTACTTTTGTGTTAATTCATCCATTCTACCATCTCCTCATATTCCCGCTCAATACTTGCTAACTTTAACAGTATGTACCATTTACATCTGTTTTGTAGTAGAGAGCTATACTATCTAAACTACCATTTCAAATTTTAAATTTACTCCTCAAGTTCATCTATCTTTTATTTGTAACATTCACAAAGAGCTTTATTACTGCAATATTTTTAGAACAAAATTCTCAATTACTTTTTAGTATATGCCAGCATATCTTTTAACTCTTACAATTTTAACTAATATTCGCCTTACATCATCGTCAGATTTTACTTATGGGAGAGGCATAGATCACGTATTGCCTATAGTTAGGCTTACAATTTCTAAATATGAAGGTTCTTCTCTTCAAGTTTTTCTTTAAGAATGTTGTCGATGTACTCCTTTGTATTTGGGGAGTTATTATTTTTTGCCAAGTTATTGATCTTTTTAGCACCGGATGGATTAAAGGGACTAATTTTGTTCCCCTTCTTTGTATTACTATATTGAGGCTTAGATTGCGAAAACATTTGATTTTTTTTGAATGATTTCTCTTTAGTCATATTTATCTCATATTTCTTCGAAGTATTCTGTTCAACTTTCATACTCTTCTTTCCACTGTTTATATTCGAACTGTGTTTTTCTATAACAACTCGATTATCACCACATGATGGGGATTTAGATAATTGATATGGGATACTTTCATAATCGATTATGTTCAAATTGTCACCCAAACTCAACTGGGAGGTCTTGCTTGTCATTTATTCAGAATCTGTAAGGTTGAATACTAGTCCGTTGAGTTAATTTGATTTTTAGAGATGTCCTCTCATTCTCTACTAATTGAAGGTTTCCCTACTCAAAGCAGGGGAGCTGTACTGATAAACAGGATGTCTCTGTTTATAATTGTGTTCTTAGACATATCTCTAGTAGAGCTGTGACTTTTCGTGATACTTAATTTTAAGCGACTACAAATCCTATTAAAGTTGTATTATTTTATTTAGCGCCTAATGGTGAAGATTGTATAAATCCTCATATTACTGCTTTGATTGAAGATAAAA
>Ga0194117_10005481_pt1 | contig 11541 bp, 3 predicted proteins | sample TA2MahsurfametaG_FD_160579 | JGI IMG/M metagenome (GOLD analysis project Ga0194117, IMG submission 160579) | Freshwater microbial communities from Lake Tanganyika, Tanzania - TA2015009 Mahale N1 surface | ecosystem: Environmental > Aquatic > Freshwater > Lake | place: Tanzania: Lake Tanganyika...
TAATAAATATGATAAACTATTTTCAAAAATAAACAAAATTTCGCAGTCAAGATCCTGAGGATAAATGGATTTAGTTCATGTTGTTTATAAACCTTTCGTTTTTTTTTTAAATTTTGGGGATGTTTAGATTACAATAATTTTTGATGATAGACCCGGAGCAGGAATTCTCTAGAAACTCATTGAAGTTTCATACTACCCATTCTTTTACATCCAATTTAAAACCCATTTCCACTATGGAATCCATAGAAGCTAGTAAGAATAGCACTAAAAACTAATCTTAAATAACCCAGCTCGTCAAAGTCATGAGTTAATTCATTAACATCACCAAAGAACAGAATAAAGCTTACAACTAAAAGCTTTTTTTGGATAATAATAAAGTTTTGGAACCTAGGGATAGATTGGTGATTATTTAACTCCCAGATTGTGAGTAAAGGCTTAATAACGAAATTTTATAGAAATTCATTTCCTAAGTATGTCGTAGGGTCCTGTCAATCACTTTCAATGCTTTTTCAAACGATTAGATGAGTTTTTAGAGTGCGAAAGTTTATGCATCGGAGCAGATTATAAGAAACTTAGTGAGACTATGCTAAAAATATTAAATAGGGCAAAAAGAATTCAAGTTCATAAATAGTACAATCAAAGGTAAAATTCTTGACTACATGTGGTATAAATATCCCTTACAACTGAAGCCGGAAATCAATAGAAATCTAAACAAAACAGTCAAGGAGACTGATTATACTTTTAAAGTTTAAAACGATTACATCGGCCTAAGTGATTTGACCTTCGAATATCGATAAAATGGTGAGTATGATGATCTCATAATGAAGTCTATAAACTAAGCATTAAGGAAAACAAACAAACCCTACGAACGTCCTGCTTTTGAAATGTTCGAAAACATGATGTCAGAAATCTTCTAAAGCGTGTTGGATAACGAAATCATGCTGCAGAGATAGATTTAGAATATAGAAAGGAGAATAATAGATTCGAATTCTATAGAAGAGTTTGATAGTTTTGCAAAAATTTCGATGCCTCTCAAAGCACCTGTCAATAAAAAAGATACAATCTAAGAGAAACTCAAATAGAATAGGGATAATGCCACACAACTGCTGAGTGATAAGGCCAAATATAGAAAAAAAGTATAGGAGTATACTTAGTACAAAATTGGTCGCAAAATACCTGAAAGTACTAATTTATTCACTTAATAAGAGATAGCTGCACATAATATCAAAATACAAAACCCGCAGATCCTGAGGATGTTATCAAAATGGTGTGAGTAGTTATAGCGTAAATTCTAAAACATTTCGTATCTGTAGAACTATATCTAAGTATTGCGATCAAAAAACTAAAACATTTTGTAGATCAAGTAAAAGGAAATGAAGTAAGTTTTTATCAAATTTTTGAAGTAATAGAAAGCAAAAATAGATAAAAAAATGGAGTAAATTTATGATAATAACTACTTTCTCCAGGGTGAACTTATCAGAAGAGAGTTTAGAACCAGGCAATGCCAATAAATTTAAAAGTATTAAATCATTGCAGCCAAATCTTCGATAGGAATAGTCAACAATCTTCACTCTTATACTATACAGTATCTTAACAGACTAATTCATGGACTGTTAATCGTTAGTGCTAAATTCAACAAATCTTTTCCTCAAATCGAAGCAAATGTGCCTGTCATCACCTACCAAATTATGGATTTGTTCCGTTGCCGTTGTGTTTCGGGGTAAAAATAGATCATAAGTATTTACAACGAAATCGTGAGATATTGCGAAGTCAAGAGAGGGATGTAGCTTGTTAGAATCGTAAACAGGCTCAACAAAAGTACAAACGATGTCCTAATAAATATCAAATATTATAATGTATTGTGTGAGATCCAACTGGCAGTGAATCGTAAAAACAACAAATTTATCTAACACTCAAATGTATTTAACCACTACATTTATGAACTAAAGCGTTCGATATTTGGGCCTATTACTTAGCTATGCTCGATTTGGAAATGTCTGGATAACAGATTTTAAATATATTCTCAGATTAAAAACTAGCCTAACTTCTTGAATTCAATTTCTCAACATTCCAAGGAGCATGAGGAATTTTAACCTTATTACAAACCTTTCATCTGCAATATTTGTTCATTACATTACTATAATAACATTTTTATCAAAAATCACCAGAAATGTAAGGAATGCTTTTATTGGATTTGTGCCAAGTGTTAAATCAAACGATCCAATTGCATCAGTATTTTGCAAGCTGCATTCAAAAAAGATGTAGTTTAGAAATGCAGAAAACTTGAAGAAAATTAGGAAATACCCTAGTATGGCATCTGTGTGATGATCTAGTGGCATACGACCAAGATTGAACCTTTCAAAAAAATTGTAATAAACGGGGTATAGAATATCATGGGTGTTAAAGACAAAAAAATTTACAGAATTGTTGAGCTAAATAATATGAGATAACGAGAAAATTTCAAATAAAAGTACCTTATCTTCAGTATTGATAAGGAATATGGCCATAAAAGAATAAAAATTGATCAGTAGCATATCAACCAGTTATAGCTCTAGTAAAAACTTAGGAAAGTCTGCATGAAGCATAACGATAAGATCTCTATGAATAGATAAAAACTAAATAACAAGCAACTGTCTTCGCTCTGCAATATTTACAGTAATTCAAGTAGATATAAAATCCTTCGTGTAGATCTAGCGTAGAATCAACTTGAACATATTTCGACTATAGCTGAGATGTTTCCAAATACAAATGCTCTAAATGTGAGTCAAAACAATTTTAAAAGTTTCGAACATCTTAGTCGTTTAACTTTTTTATAGACCATCAATTTAGATTTAACGAATTTGTAGAAGATACCAAGTTAGGTTTATTAACTAAAAAAATTAAAGGAACTGTCTGCAAATAAAAATGCAATCGAAACGATATGTCCAAATATAAATCAACTTAAATAGTTGAAGATACTCAGTTTGAGTCATAATAGTCTAAAAGATTTACCACTTGAGATAGCCCATCTTCCGCTTATTAATTTAAATTTTAGTGATAACCAACTCAAATTTATACCTGACTATCTCTGCAAATCTTTAACTCAGCTATAAGTTCTTAACATGCAGAAAAATAATATAGGATATGTTAATCCTTTGATTTTGAATATGAAGAGTTTGAAAAGGCTTAATCTCAGTCATAATCAAATAAACAAGTATCCTGAATAGATCAACCACATTGACAATCTATAAGAAATTGACTTATCTTTCAACCAAATATAAGAAATCCCTTAAACCATCAATAACCTTAAAAAGCTTAAGGAATTCAACCTCTCTAATAATGAGCTCAATAACGAGGATGGTAAAAAACTGCCCAACATTCAAACTCTTATAGAGTTGATCGTATTCGATCTTAGCAACAACAAGATTTAGATCTGTCCTCATTTCAACGAGCATCGTACCTAAGAAGATGGTTTTATCGTTTTGAGGAGTAAAAGTAGAAAGTTACAGGTGCTCTCACTTGCATACAATAAACTAAGATAATTTACTAATGTGTAGTCTTTGGTTAATTTACAATAACTTCGACTTAATAACAACAATTTGCATGTACTTGATAGTTCAGTGGGAAGACTCCAAAATCTGCTAGCTTTACGACTTGATAGCAATTAGCTGAAGGAATTGCCGCATTTATCACTTAAAAATTTAAGAAAACTATCGATCAATCGTAATAAATTACAAAACTTCCAATCCCATAATCTAAAAAAACTTTAAGACCTTGATCTTTCTGATAATAGGATACATTATTTCAGTAGCTACATGCCTTCACTCACTAAACTCAATCTTAGCAGCAACGACCTTGACAGAATATAACTTTTCGACTTTACTCAGCTTAAGGTAATTAATATTTCGGATAATGAACTCATTTCTTTCCCCAAATTCCACTAAAAATGCAAACCACGTACCATAATACTTTAAAACAACTCAATAACGGAACTTCCACAAGCAAACAAAAATTTAAGCCAGCTCAAACATCTGAATGTGGCCAAAAATAAAATAACAACTATACCTTCATATCTTATCAAATTACGATCATTATAATCAAAATCCTTAAAGTTAAGTAACTTTTTATTTACGTAGATAGGAATCCACTGAAAAGGATAGAGTGTTGGAACTTCTTTCTAAAAAAAGCTACTGCTACCACTATCAAATAGATTTAATCAAATTCCAAAGATATTATGGTGGTGGATGATGAAATGATAGAAACTTTGGTGGCTAAATTGAACATGAACTCGTCTAAATAGTCAAGTGAATCAGAAGATAAAACATACTTATGAGATTTGATATTTTTAAGGTATGAGAAAATAGTAAAAAATATTCATAATCATTTGTTAATTATAGGTCGGAAAGTACAACTTCGCAACTATTATCTCACCCTTTCTTCACGACTTCTCTCCAATCTCTCTTACTTCTCTTTATATTTCATTCTACCTCTTGCATATAGGTCTTCATTAGATTGCTTCATTTAATTTCGTGTTATTGTGCATTGCAAGCTCAAATCTGGATTTTATTCATTCTTTTTCTTGAAAACAAGTTCATATCTTTCTTATGGAGTTAAGGAATTAATCAAGTTAAGGCCAGCTTCTATAAAATTTTCTTCATTTAAAGAAGCTCCGATACTTACGATCTACTCAAGTAGAGGTTTAATCAATTTAGACTGAGTCATTCCGAACTATGCTACATCCTAAGGAGTGAGAAGTTCATGGGGAGATGAAGTCAGTTAAATGAACATTTATTTTAATCTTTTCTGTTTTAAAACAGATACGAGATAGTCAGAGTGCTATAGTGCCTTTATTTACTGTTTGATTTCGAGTTGAGGCCTTGAATGTCTTTTTCCAGCCTGACGATAAAGATATTAACCTATAGGCAAACCTTCTTTGTTTCTGCTATGTGGATTTCTTCCTGTTTTAGGTTGACTTTTCATTTTTTATTTGACACAGTCACCATGTATTGAATGTTTTGCTGTTTATTTACTTAGTGCAGAATTTTACATATTTTTTCTATTTTCTACTATTTTTTTCGAAATCAAGTTAATACAAGGTTGAAACGGTATCTGGGCTTGCGCCTAGTCTCTTAGTTTGTTCCTTTTAGTCTAAAGCTGTTTAAAGTTTTAATATAAAAGTTCATATCTCTCTACTTTTTTTTCATACCTGCTTTCATTTTGAGCCATTTATCTGTCAACTCTCTCACTAATTAAATTGATTTTCGGGTGAAAATGACATTCTTCCAAATCTTTAGCTTCTTTTTCCTCAATCTGTTTCTTGATAGCTTTCAATCTTTCTGTTGATTTTTGTTTTTTCAGATTGATGATATTTTCTTTTCCAAGTTTGTTACAAATTGTCTGACTTACTTCATTTATATTTGGTTTGTTTTCTTTATTTATTTGACCTGTTGATTCCCTTCTCTGCATAAAAGAAGATGTTTGTCTTGATTCATATGTTTTCGTTTATTTTTAAATCGTCTCATCATGCTTGAATAAACTGTCTGCTCCTATTAGTACTTATCTCGCTGTTCTATTTGCGTAAATATCTCTTAATTACTCGCATATAACTGCCTCATTTTTATTTTTCAACTACTCTATCTATCTCTCAAATTGAGCTTTTATAGAGTCAGCCAAAAGTTGCTTTACATATGGCTCGAGGTGATAACGCTTACAAAACTCCTCAGCCTTCGCTTAAATATCAGTGGAGGCATTGACCTCAATGATCTCTTTTCGACCATCGCCAACATCGAGTTCGATTTCGACAAAAGGAGGCATCATTTGCGACTATTCTGAGGGGTGGAATGACACTGATTGATGTGCGAGATATTCTCTTAAGGAGCGAGTAGGGTAGGCTTTGTAAGTATTCGAGGTTTTGCTATAATTCATAGTATTCGTTAACAAATCGGAGAATATAATTATAATAGATTTTATGACGAAAATTGAAGGGACAGTCGTTAAGTTTTCAAATATGAAATTCTTAAACGAAACTAAGCCGAGAAACAGTCTTATATATTGTTAAGGTCTTACCATGGTTTTCAATCATTAAAACTTTTACGGTATGCTTTTATATAAGTTTGTAGTTGATATTAGTTATTATTGATAAAATGGGAGGTTGTGAAAGTGTTACACGTGCCAAAGAATAGCATTGTTAGGAATAAGCAAAATAACACAAAAAATATTAGGACAAATAGGCAATAAAAATTACTGAAAAAAAGAAAGATCTGCTACAAGAAAAGATTGATTAAATCTACCAAAAATATGACTATGACCACAATGGAGGCCTCGACAGAACTTAAATTCGGGACATGATGAAAGATATGTTGAAGCAAAAAAACAGAACATTCAGCTAGAAACAGCTATAGCAGTTTATGCAGGCAGCTGATACTGACAAAGATGGGCTAATTCAAAAAAACTAACTCTATAATCTCTATCTGAAGATGGAGACTGCTCCAGCAATCAAATGATCTCACCTTATCTTCATTATCTAATTAATCCAACATTTCTATTTCCGATCTTTCATAAAGCTCATTTTTTAAAATATCATTTTTCAAATTAGTTTATTTGCATTGAGATATTAGAAAATATTCATTCTTTGGTCTAGTTTACCTACTTTTTTTAACCAGCTTACTGTTTACTTTACGCTCTCATTTATCAGAAGGTTTTTAAGAATTTGCTGTTGTTATTAACGACTAGCTTTCACAATGTGTTTGATGAAATCGTTATAAGGGTTCATCATTACAGTCACAGTATCCTTCATAAAAGCTAAATCATAAAATCGAAGTACCAAAGCCCATACTCTTTACTTTGAACCTACTAATTATGCACTCACCACCGAAAAGTATTTGCCATACTAGATCATTTAAGTGCGAACTACATGAGTGACGATATCGAATCCCAATCCACCCAAATTTTTTTATTTGGAAAAATGTTCAAAATCATTTAAGCAATCGACAATGATCCTTCCATAGAATTAAAAGTATTCTTTAAGAGAACAATTGTATAAGGGGAAGATATTGGTAAGTTTATAAAGTGGGACTTATATTGTCTTCGTAATTTTATCTGTGCTTTTGATTAACTAAGCATCAGATTCGATGAAAAAAGATGAGCTACCATAGTAGGCTAGGTTCGATATTTTTATTTAAAGGACAAAATTTTAAAGCGAAATGTTAGGTTTGATATTATCTATGAGCCGAACAATCAGTTGAAGATTGTTTTTGAGTAAAAAAACGCATTTATACAGACATCCACGATCTTCGATTGCTATCTACAGCGAATCAGCATGTAACTGATTACTTAACTAGGTCACTGTAGTCTCTCTCTTGCGTTTAAGATAATCAACATGATAGATATTATCCGAACTATAGTTGTTCTAACCATTTTTTGTACTGATTCTTTCGTTGAGATAATTGAGATATTCATTTTCTGACAAATTTTTGAAAAACTAGGAGTATTCACTTATGTATAGATCGATTATCCCTACAAATTTTCCTGTATCGTATTGATTCATAAGAGCTAGTTTTAGATATTTACCATCTTGCTTGTATAATTTAATCAGTTCATTCACTTAAAGCAAAGGCATAGGTTTGCTTAGCAAACAAATCTAACGATTGTCGTTTTTGCGAAGATAAAAACTGATGATACGTACAAAATCATAGTAGTTTTACATGGGAATCCTCAGAAATTCTTGAATCGGAAATTGTACCTCTATTTTTTGGATAATTAGACTCAAAGTATTCCAATCAATGTATCTTTTATTTTAGTTTGTGTAGTCGCTAAGTAATATTCCATCTTCATTTACTTCAATAAAGGTAGAAAAAATTTTAAACTTTATTTTGGTAAGACGAGAGGATATATGATTTCTAGTTGAGGTTGATTTGATCGTAATCTACCTCTTTCTTGTGACTGCACGAGGTAAAGGTTGGATAATCGCTTTCATCTATGATTATTTAAAGGGCTTTTTCTCACTCATACGTTCTAATAATTGTTTTTGGAGTTGAGATGGTTTGGTTGAAGTTGTTAGGGTTTGAAATTGACTAACTTAGGACTAAGCTGGCCTTTGGATCGTTGCATATCTAGCTAGACTAAATCTCTGCTAGTTAAGCATGTCAATAGATTGTGATAATAATCCCTAAATTTTAGACAGTCTATTCTTTTCTGCATCTTCGTCTACATTTCTCCTCAAAATTAAAGATTGGTTTAATTTTCCTTTGTTACTGGTATAAAACCTAAGTTAATCTTCTTTAAGAACAATTTTGAAAGTGGCTGTCTTCCTTATTTTCTATTTTATTACAAACCTTATCATATCTTAAGGTAATTTTTTTTTGAGCTTTACATGATTATTATAGGTATGCATGATCACAGAGTTAAGATCTTTTTCAATCTTCGACAATAAAGATTCATGTTTTTTGTAAATGCCAGTCAATAATATCACAGTATTAAGGTATACTTCACTTGAGATCCCACTTTAGTTGAGCATTAACTTGGAAAAATACTTGAAAAACGATTCCTTGAGAATAGATTCGACCTAAAGCATTCTTGAGGTAAGTTTTTTATTGGATTTTTTGAGAAAAGAAAGGTAATTACTAAATGCCACCAAAAAACATTAGCATGCATAGTCAATAATTTTCTGATTATAAATATCCAAAATCTCGCTAAAAATATCCAGAGCATGGGAGTACTGGTGTGTTTTGATTGCATATAGGGCAATTACGTTGAGATAGTTAACTTTTACCACGATGTATTGATAATCATGGCATTAAGAAAGACTGTCAAATAGATTGGACATAAAGTTGAATAGTTTGAAAATTGAGTTGGGTTGTTATTGATCATAAAAAGAAGCAGCTGCCTTTACTGTACTACTCATAATTCTGATTATATCGATTTTATCATTAACAGTTACATCATCTACAAGCTCTTTCTTTTCATTTTAGTCAACAAGAGAAAGGATGGCTCCAAACCAGAACGTTGCCTTGGATTGTAGATCATTGTACTATTTGCACTTGTTGTGGAAAAAAGAAAGATTAAACTGTATTTTCTTCTACTGCATTTATAAACTTGTCTAGCGTTGCACTTTGATATTATAAACTAACTAATTAATAACCACCAAATCTTATTTTATGGAAAGAACTAACTACTTTGAAAATGAAAAACTACATAAACATTACATTGAATTTAATTTCTTTTATTTTTTATTCGAGCATTTTTAGAATTTTTTAATCAAGATAAATGATTGAGTAAAACATGAAATAATATACATCATTTGTCTCAGGTTTCATCTTTGAATTCGTCAACTTATTCTTACAACTTCGAATGTTTTCTCAGACCTGGAATCAAGTATTAAAGTGTAGTCATCCCGAGCCAGCAGTTGAGATATATGTGAAAAATCAGTAGAGCTGAAGTCAATCCTCCTAAAATAGTTGAAATACCTATATGAGCCATTTTTAAGTCAAAGGCTTAACTTTTGATTACTAATACTATATTATCTATGCAGTAAAATATAAATGTAAATAGTAGTCTCAAAAAAGGAATATAGTTGGCTCCTCCAATACAACAGTTTAGAAACTTGCAGTGATGGTCGAACTCGTATGCACATTTATTACATCGAAAACAATGATAGCTACTTTTATAAACTAAAGTATTGCAAAGGACACATAAGACCATATCTTCTTGATTACAATCTTAAGAAGCTATTTTTCTAGCTAAAATTGGGTCAGTTGGTATCAAATTGGTGATAATACGCACTTCATAGAGCAAAAGAAGTATAAGCACGTATCTCCAAGCAAGAATAGCAACTGTAATTGGTGTTTAGATTTAACTAAATGGGTACTTCAACTCAAAAATAGCAAGATGAATGAGAACTATTCCATAAAGGACTTTTTGATGAGTTGATGATTTTTTCGAGAGATTGCTTTTGATATTCATATTCGAAAAGTGTATTATTTTTAGTTTTATTAAATCTAATTGGTCCCAAGAAAATAATTGTTTTGTCTTTGATCATGTCATAGTTATATTAGTAAATTTCAAACTGGCGAAATTTGATTATTCATATTGATTCGTTAGATGACACAAAGCGTCGTTTTCTTTTGGGGAAGCAACCAGCACAATTTACTCTCACCCAGTCCTTCCAAGTCATTTCATCGTCCTCAACGTTTAAATATTCCTCATGATATAGTCGACATCTCAGCTTCGGAAAAACATATTTCATTTATCACCCAAGATGGTTCACTTTGGAGTGTTGGCCTCAATCTCGATGGTCGGCTTGGAACAGGAGCTAAAGCTGATTTTAAATGTAGTCTTAGCAATCCGGCTAAAGTTAAACTTAATTCAAGAGCGATCCGAGTCAAATGTGGTTTTAGTCATGTATGTGTCCAGCTAAGTAACTAATAGCTTTATGCTTGGGGATTAGGTGATTATGGAGCTCTAGGTACTGGATAATTCAAATCAAGAGAAACACCAACAAAAGTTATGATAAAAGGTAAAATTTCAAATTTTTCATGTGGTGCAATGCATAGCGGATTTGTAGATAATTAAGGCAGTATCTTTATGTGCGGATCTAATGAATATGGAGAATTAGGAGTCAATAGACCCTAAAAGATTGCAACACCTATTCTGATAAACTTTGCACATAAAGTAAAACAGATTTAGTGTGGAGTTTTCTACACTCTGTTACTGACTAGCAATGGGCAAGTATATGGTATGGGAAATAACAAATATGGCCAACTTGGTATAGGCCATAAGGTTAATTAATGTCATCCAACGCTTGTCCGCGAAATTGAAGGTATCACTTGCATCGCTGCCGGTTACCACTCTGGTGCTTTAAATTCTGAAGGTTCTCTCTTTATTTGGGGCTCGGGTAGCTTTGGAGAGCTTCTAAAACCTAAAAAAATCATACTGCAACACCCTTTGGACCAAATTTATATTAGAGGTTTCTTTGGTATCGCAGTATCAAGTGAGTACAAAAAAGTATATACTTGGGGCAATAATACATATGGGTAGCTCGGCCGTGGAAATTTTGATAGTGTCAAATAGCCAGCATAGGTAACATAGCTTGTTGATATCAAGATGAATGGTTTTGCTTGTGGAGTTAACTTTGCTTTGGCTGTGACTAATTCACATAATGCACCTAAATAGCAATTAATAATACCTACTATTTAAGATAGCTATCGAAGCAAGTATCCTTATTATGCTTAATAACGCAAAAGCCCTTATAATTATGGAGTTTCTAGAATCTCACCTACACCTAGAACATACGAGATAGCAACATTTACTGGATAGTAAAGACGAAGAAGTCCTTAGAAAACGATCAACACACAGATTTAGAAATAATTTGTTTAGTTATAAAGAAATCGGAGCAGAAGCAGGAGTCGAGGAGAAGAGCAGGATGTGAACTAGAAAATAGCTCAAGAACTTAGAAGAAGTAGAGATAGACAATCTAGAAATTATGAAGATCTCTTTATTTCATTATCAGCAGACTACTAAACATTGTTGGCGAGGTTTAAAGCTATGTAAGAGCATCTCTAAAAA
>Ga0194117_10005496_pt1 | contig 11519 bp, 10 predicted proteins | sample TA2MahsurfametaG_FD_160579 | JGI IMG/M metagenome (GOLD analysis project Ga0194117, IMG submission 160579) | Freshwater microbial communities from Lake Tanganyika, Tanzania - TA2015009 Mahale N1 surface | ecosystem: Environmental > Aquatic > Freshwater > Lake | place: Tanzania: Lake Tanganyika...
ATTAAATCACATTTTCCAGGGTCTATTGCTACAATTTTCTTATTTTGTAAAGTAGAATAATCATCTAATTCATCAATATATGTTTCAGTTGATAAAACTTTTTTCATCATCGGTAATTTCTTACCAACTAAATCTTTACGCAACAATAACAAAGAACAACTTACTCCATCTGTTTCTATCATATGGTGAAATTCATAATATTTTTTCTTGAAAAACTTTCTTTCAGTTCTAAAAAAGAACTCCCATATTTTATCTTCTTTTCTTTTCAAATTTCCTTTTGTTAAAAAATCACTTTTATTTCCTTGTTTCTTTGTCATAAGAAGATGCACTAATGTAGTTGTATCTAATCGTATGTGTTTTGGTATAACTTCGCTTCTCATAGGAAATACATTATAAATTGTTTGTTCTTCTTCAATTTGTTTCATCATAAAAATCATACAAGTAAAATAATCAAAAGGACTGCACATTAAGTCATAAACAATATTATTCTTTTTGTAAGTTGCTTTATTTGGTGTGATAAATTGTTTTTGTTGGTTAATCCATTTATGATACATAGAATGAGATTTATAATTGCTATTTTCAATATTTAGTAAATCAGTTTTGATTTTGCGTAATTGATTACATAAATTATTTGCCCTTTTTTCCTTTTCTTTTTGTGTAATATTCAACTTTCTTATTTTATTCATAATAAACTTCTTTTTCCAAATTACATTCACATATCGTTCAATATACTCTACATAATGTAATTTAATATTATTCTCATACATCGTAAGAATATCAATAGTTAAATAATCTAAAATGGTATTCATATGCGTATAATCCAAGTTTTCATTTTGTATAAGCGGTTGAAAATCTGTTTTGTAAAAAGCAGTTAATCTATCTTTAAGTTCTTTTATTTCCTTTTTTGGAGGTCTTCCACTTGCTTTTTCATTACATAATATTTTCATACAAGAGTTAATAAATTCATCATTAATAACTGGTAATTTATTATGCTTATCATAATGGTCTAATAAAAAAAGTTTCATAAACATCATAGTTTGAATAACGATTTTATTACACTTAATGACAGCATTTGTAATTTTGGGTAAGTTAATATCAGGATGTTTCAAGACACTTTTCAAAGATGTTTTAATTCCTTTGAAAAAGTCGTCAGGTGGTTTTTCTTTTATTTCCATCCCTTATAATATTCCTTAATATTTTTATTTTAAGTCATTTTACGCAAAATATAATTTATAAATATCTATATATCTAATTTATTATTGAATGTTTTTTTTGAATTACATAAAGAACAACATATCGTAATATTATCTTTTCTATGACCATATAGTGATATAATTGCGTCAAATGTTAAAGATGTTTCACTATATATTTCATTCAATAATGTCATATTACATTTACAATATGAACATTCTTCTTTGTTATTAAGTAATATATCACATAATTCTTTATATGAAGCGGGTTGAAATTCTGGAATTTCATTAACCAATAACTTACTATCACTTGGTGATTTGTAAAGTAATACAGGGCGTTGTTTTTTCGTAATATAATTAGATAATTCTATTTTTTGCTCTTTTGTTAATTCATTAACCTTTTTACCTTCAACATATTTACACCTTTGAAGTTCAATGTCTTCTCCATAAATATCAAAATATGTAGTATTTACTGAATAATCATCTAATTTTTCTGCATCTTCAAATGTCACACATCTGTTCTTTTTTTCAAAATCACGCTTTTTGTATGAATTAACCCTGTTCTCAATTGATATCCTTACTTTTTTTTGATTTTCAGCACTAGGAATAATTTGATACTTTTTACATATTATTTCTTCTGGAAATAAGTATGGTGTATCTCTCTTTGTTATAAATAAATATTCGCTGTAATAATCATCGCCTTTTCTATAAATTAAAGAACAAGTAAATTCACCTTTACAAAAATTTACTGGTGTCTTATCTTTAGACATTACCATAATCATAATTGTAGCATAATTTAAAATTTTATTTTCATTTTTATCTTTTGGAATAATATTTTTAATACTATAATAACACTCATCATAATTGCCATTTTTTCCACCAACTATTGATGAACAATAATTTTTTCCTGTATGATAAAGTTCAGTATGGAGTTCTTCCATACGTTTCCAAATATGTTCTCGTGTAATTTGTGCCATTTTATTATATAATTATATGTTAATCTTACATAAAGATTATTTTTAAATCAATTTTATTTTATATTTATGTGTTCTAATTTCAACATCATTATTCATCATTCTAAAATCAATACTTTCAATTGTATATTTAGATTTCAATAAATTTTTTATTATTGACAACCAAGGTCTTTTTCTTTTATTTGGTTCTCCAACTGCTTTCAAATTGTTAAAAGCATAATATTTTCTTATATCAGGTATTAATTCCATTATTTGTTTTTGGATTTCTTCATTTTTATCTAATTCATAAAGTGTATATTCAGTTTTATTTTCTAAATCCAATATCTTAACAATCTTATCAACTATTTCTTCCTGCTCTTTCTTATATAATTCACTTTTTAGACGCATTACAATATACTTAAAATAATAAATAAATTTTAAGTATGTTATTTATAAATTTTTAATTTTCTTCGTCGTGTTGATAGTTTTCTTTTTAATTCATACCCTTCTTTCAAATTGTAAGCATATTCAAAATAGTTTTTATAATTTTCTGGTTTCACTTTATCAATTGCTTTTTCAACATTTTTTTCTAACTCTTGAAAATTCTCAACATTTCTATTCTTTTTCAAAAATGTTTTTACTTGATTAAAGTATTGCTCTATCGCATCCGTCTTGGGAGTATATGGGACGCAAAATAAATAATGATTACCACTTTTTGTTATAGCGTTTTTTATTAACTCGTTGTTATGACTTCCAGCGTTATCCAAAATAATAAGATGGTCTTTGTATTTTGAAAATACATTTTTTTCTAAAAATTCTAATAATCGTTCTTTTGTCATACCACCTTTTTCATATAATTCTTTTCCAACACATTTTGAATTACTTATTGCTACTAATAATGTAAATTTGCGAAAGACAAATTGATTAGATGTTTTTATTACACACCTTCTACCTAATTCACATCTACTATATGTTGGTTTTAACGCAGAACCGACACTTGTTTCATCTAAACAAATAATTTTATTCATAGGAAATTGTTTAACCCTACTATAAAATTTATTTAATTCAGTTTGTTTTTCTATTGGTTTTTTATATCTTTCTTTTGGGAAATGCTCGTGTCTTGTTCTTTTTCTTGTTTTGTTATTATCTCTTATTACTTGTCCTAAATGTTGAGGTGTTATATCAAATGTAGGATACTTCTTTTTCATATCAATCGCTAATTCATTCATAGTAAGTTGTTCGTTTTGTTTTAACAATTCCAACGCAGTTTTCACTTGTGGTTTAGTAATTTTGTAAGAAATAGGTTTTCTATTTCTTCTTGTTAGATTTTTAGAAGTTTTGTATCTCTTTATCCATCGTTGTAATGTAGATTTTTTACAATCAAAAATTTTACAAGTTTTTCTAATATTGTCTTTATTTTTCAAATAATATTTAACAGCAGATATTTTATAATCTTCGCTTTTATGTGTCATTCATATAATAAAAAAAGAATATTTATTTGTCCCATTTTAAATCTTCAAGGGTGTAAAACTAAACAATACATAACTGAAAGTGGAAAAATATTTAAATACCAAGGTTTTGAAAATTTTGCCTTAAAAGAAGTATTAGATAAATATGATGAAAATGATATTGTAAACTCAAGAATAGATGTCCCAAAAATATTTTATTTATGTAATGGTAAAGAAAGAAGACATTATGTAGATATTTATATAAAATCACAAAATTTATGTATAGAAGTAAAATCAGATTATACAATAACTCTTAAAAATGAAGAAATACTGTTAAAACAACAAACAGCTAAAAATATAGGATTAAATTATGAAATATGGGTCTATGATAGAAAAGGCAATAGAATACAAACTATTTCTTAATTTTTAATAAACAACAACCTTTGCTAGTTTTAGTTATTTCTTCTTGATTATCATCTGAACTATCAATATCTATGTCATTAATAATATTAGAAACAGCTATTCCTCTATTTATTACTTTCCAAGTAGAAAACTGTATATTATATTTATTACTATCAGTTGTAATAATTTTATAATTATTTTTTTTATAGTATATTTTTCTTTTATTCCATTGATTTTGAAATACATCATGAGTATCAATAATATCATAAATAATTGGATCTGAGTATTTATGTTTTGCACGTAAAACTCTTCCAATAGTTTGTACAATATCAGTTTTTGGTGTTATTAAAAACTCTGCATTTAATGTTGGAATATCTAATCCTTCATTTGCAATTGCAAATGTAGCGAGAATAACCTGTTTTTTTTCACTTTGTTTTAATTCTTGTTCACTCATTCCTCCAATATAATATCCAACAGATGCTAAATTTTTACATATAAATTTATTATAAATATATTCTAATACATTTAAATTATGTGCTAATACAATTGTTTGACATTTTTCTAGTGGCTGAATACATTCATTATTTATATAATTTTGTTCATATTTTAAAACTTTTGTACAATTAGGACATTTTGGACGTATAGATATTTTTTTCTTTTCATTTGATTCTAAATTATTTTTATATGTATTATTAATAATATTTTGTATACATGGTAAACAATATAGTACTTCATTACAACAAATATTTTTTACCAAATAGTTATCATTTTTTAAACATAGAATACAATTTGGATTATTTTTATCCATCTCTTTTTTATATTTTTCATATGTTATATCATCAATATTTTTCTCTCTAATAAAATCAGTTAATAATTTTATTATAAATTCTGTTCTATAACTAAAACTACATAATTTTGTAATCATTGAACTATTTTGAGGTTTTCCTCTAAAATCTAGAATAGTATCATTAAACTCTTCATCATTTGACTTAAATGTTACTGCTCTTATTTCAACATTTATTTCATTTTTTCTTTCAGCTTTATGTACAACTTCACCAAGAAACATTTTAAAAACATTAGTTGTTCCATCTTTACGATTCATTGTTGCTGATAATCCTAACATATATTTAGTAACTAATTTAAATAAAGCACAAGAAAATGTCTCACTTGATATATGATGTACCTCATCAATTATAGTAAACCCAAAACTATCAAATAATGAAGATGGATAGTCTTTCATTGAAAGACTTTGTAACATACATAATACAATATCTTTATTATCAATATCAATTATTTGTCCTTGTATTCTTCCTATTCTTGCATTTGGTATAAATTGTTGAATTCTTTCAATCCATTGATTCAATAAAAATTCTTTATGAACAATCACAAGTGTCTTTTTTTTTAGTGAACAACATATATATAATGATGCTGATGTTTTTCCCCATGCACAATATAGTTCAAGCAAACCACCACCTCCATTTTTTACATATTCTAAATATTCATTTACAACAGGACTTTGATAATCTCTTAATGACCCATTAAAAGTTAAATTTATGTTAGTTCCTTCAGTAATTTTTATTTCTTTTGCTGGTCCAAATATTTTTTCACCAAAATAACGAGGTACGTACAATTTCTTATCAGATTCTCTATAAGCTGGATATGTTTTTTCTACTTGCACTGGAGATCCCATAACAAATGGTTTTATCATTAATTTATCTTTTATATATAATTGTTTAGCAATAGGCAATTCTGATTTTAAAATAGTATAACCTTTTTGACCTAGATATGTATTTAAATTTTGTGGCATTTTTTCTATTTCATTATTTAGTTTGTTTTGTTCTATTTTGTTAGTTATAGTATTTTTTGATTTATTAAAAAATGTGCTCATTAATATTACTATTCAGTTCTAATAATATTTAATATAATATATTTAGATAGTTTCAAAATACATTATAAAAATTTTAAAAGTTTTTAAATAATTATTTTAAATATATAATATATATATTATGGAATATTTTAAAGAATTGCTTGATAAAAGACACGTTCCTCAATTAGTATTATCTGTTTTATTTGTTATATATTTATTAGTTGGCTATAAAATGCCAGAAGGTCTAGCTCAAGTAGTTGATACAACTATAGGTAAAGTTATAGTTAGTTTAGTAGCTTTATTTTTATTTGCATATAGTAATCCTATTTTAGGTGTTTTAGGTTTATTAGTTGCATATCAATTAATTCAAAGTGCATCTGTTAAAACTGGAATGGCTGCGTTAGAACAATATTATCCTACAGAAGAAAAAAAATGGAGTCCATTTAGTCCAGCACATCAATTTCCATATACTTTGGAACAAGAAGTTGTTAAAAATATGACAACACAAAAGTTTAATACAGAATATGTTAAGGCGCCTTGGCGTCCTGTTTTAGACGATACACACGATGCAACTCCAGTAAATATGTAAATATAATTTTGAGAATAAAAATATTCAAAATTATAATAATTTATATTATTTTAGACTAATATTTATATTAGTTAATGGATTATTTATTGATCCTCCTTTCATAGGACTAACAAATCCCATAATAAATGAAATAAATAATAATAAAATTATAAATAAAAGAGATCCTAATATAATCTGTACAATAGGATTATTTAAGAAATCTCCTGTATTATATTCTAAACTACCACTTGAATAATTCTCTACAATTACTGCTTCACTGTCATCTGATTCTCCAACAGGTTGACAATCAATATAAATATCATCATTTCCAGAACCATAACGTGATGGTCCTTTCTCATTAAAAAATAATTGTGGACCTTTTTTAATATCATATGCATTTTTAGAGATAACTTGTTGTAAAATTTGTAATGTATCAGAATTAATATCTAATAAACTTGAGTTTAAATCATATACAATAAAATCAACATTAGTTATACAAGGTTGATAAGGCTCAGTTGCAGTATATGAATAAAATGGTTTTCTAGGTACAAGGGTTGATAAATTAAATGCTTTTGTTGGTACAGTTGTAGAGTCTCCATTTGTTGGTGCTGATTTAGATACAGTTGAAATAATAGTTTTAAAAAGTTGTGCACTTATACTTGTAGAATTATTAGTTTGAATAGGAATACAAACTAACAAAGGCTTAGATCCTGAATTTGAATTATGTATAATAATTATTTCTGCATCTGCTCTTATATTATAATATGTATGTAAAGATGGAGTATATAAACGAATTTCTTTTACATCATAAGTATTACTATTATAAATAACAGGTGGATTTGAATTATTATCATATGATAGAGAAATATAGTCTCCTCTGTTAGTTACAGTACACGAACTATTTTGATATTTAAAACTATAGTCGCATTTTAAGTCACATTTACCAGTTATAGATGAATTATTAATATCGATTGGAGAAGTAGCATTTGGACAACTCATACTATATATATTATATCTTTTTAAAAGATTTAATATAATACTAAATTTTATTTATATATTAAAGTATTTTTTTCTTTGAATTATATTTTTTGATATATTTTTATTATTAAGATTTAATCCTCCTTGTAATGGTCCATCTAAATAATTTGGTACATCAAAATAACTTTTATTTAAAGCTATCGTTTGTTGAATAGTATTTGTAGTATTTTTTTTTATATAATAAAAATCTATCACAATAGAAGAATAATTATATATTAAAATTCCTGGAGTATATTGATCATAGTTTGAACCAAAATCTATATTTTCATTAGTATTTCTATTTTTAATACCTAAAAGTAAGTCTCCTGATGATAAAAATCCATAAAATGGAGAATTATCACTAACATCATAAATTAATACCCCTTTATTTATAAAATAATTATTAGTATTTGATGAAAATTTTTTTAAAATAAATGGATTTGGAATATTCCAATCAAATCCTAAATATCTTTTTAATTTATTATGTGAATATGTTTTTAAGATATTTAATGATTTATTTAATGTATCTAAATTTGCACCTCCTCCAACATTTTCTGATGAACTTATACCAAAAGTATAAATACCTATTATATTACAACTCATATCTAATATTGGACAACCTGAGTAACCAAATAAACCATTTGTTGATATATATATACTATTTACTATTTGGTAACCACCTGGTTCAGAATAATTATTATCTTTTATTATTCCAAAAGAAACACCATTTGAATCAATATTAGATGAATTACCAATAATATAACATAAATCTCCTATATTAGAATTATTCTGTGCTAATTTTAAACACATATCTTTATTATATGAAAAATCTATATACGTTTTTATTAATGCAATATCTGCAATTCCATCTATAAATATATTATTACTATTTATATTTATCCAACTATTATTTATTGGATTAAGTAATAGCATATCTGAAACATTATATATATTATTTTTTGAATCTATTTCAATAACACAATGTGCTGCTGTTATAAATAATCCTGATGTTAAATCTGTATCATCAAGTGTTATAAAAAAACCTGTACCAACATATGATTTTTGATTTAGTGTAAAGTAAATACAAGAACAGGAATATTTTGCTTTTTCAAAAATTTTATTAACACTAATTGTATTTTTAGAAACTTTATTAAATTCATTTGATAATATATTATTAGAATTTTGTATTGTTGTTATAGAATTATTTAATTGTATCATTGCTTGTTTAAGTAAATTATCACTTGTTTGTAAATTATTAATAGTTTCATTTAATGATTCCATTGTTATATCACTATCATTTATTCTTGTCTCTATATTATTTATAGATTCTTTTAAATTATCAAAATTATATTTATTTTCGGAATTAGATGTTTCAATTGAAGCTAATATATTTTTTATATTTTCAAAACTAGTTTTCATATTTATAACATTTTCTTTCAAATTTACATTCATATTTTCAACATTAGTTAATGTTAAAGAATGATTTGAAACTGTATTATTTATAATATCTATTTTATTTTTTATATTTTCATTATCTAATTTAATATTTATATTTTCATTTTGTAATAAAGTTGTAGTAGAATTTAATGAACTAATATTTGATTGCGTATTTGTAATATTCATTTGAATTGTAGAAATAGAATTATTTATATTATTTAAAAAATTTTGTCTATTAGTATCATTTGTTTGAAGATTTATTATTGAATTATTTAAAGATTTTATTTCATTTTGTTGAAAATATAATTCATTATTAAATACATTATTATTATTTATTAATGATAATACATCATAATTTATTTCATCAATATTATTTTTAAAATTAACATTAGTATTTTCTACACTAGTTATTTTACTATCTAAAATATTTAAATTATTTTCTATATTTATAGTTGATGATTTAAAATAATCAATATTATTCATATTTTTAGAATTATTTAATGTTTCTATTAATTTATTTTCCATAAAACTTGTTAGTTCTGATCCATCTGTTAATAATAAATCATCAGCAAGAATTTTACCTTTAACATGTAATTTTTCAGTAGGAGTTTCATTATTTATTCCAATATTTCCTATATTTGTTATTGACAAATGTGTTTTCCAATTTATTGGTTGATTTGCTAATCCTGGTGGTGCATATAATATATTAAAATAATTTGATTTTACCATATTCATATCTAATTTAAATGATGGATCACCATTTGCAAGATATCTCTGATACAAACTTGTATTCCAATATAAACCCATTCTTCCGTAACCATCCTGAACACTTAATCTTCCATTATGATTTCTTGTCATTCCGGTTAATATAAAATCTTTTGGCATTATATAAAATAAGTTAAGAAAAAAGCAAATATTTATATGGTAATTATATAAAAATAATAATAATAATAATAAATATATGAAATATACTAAACACAGATTAAATAAAATTATTCAATCTAACACAAAACAAACAAAAAAAAATTATAAAACTAACAAAAAAAAAATATTTTTAAATTCAACAACAATTAAAAATCGAAAACAATTTAATTTAAGAAGCAATACATTAAAGAATATTTAGACAAATGGTAAATATTTAATAGTATCATTTTCATAAACTGTTACATTAAAAGGTTCATTGTAACCTTCAACATAAATAGAATCTCCAGAAAATATTTGGTCGACACCATAGTCACTTAATGCACTTTTACCTTTAAATGATATAGGTAATTTTACATTATTATGTTGATTTGAAATAGTATAATATTGCCATTTTGCTCTATTAGTAAATAATGGACGTCCCATTAAAGGTAAAATATTATTTTCACTTTTTCCATTTAAAGGTGTTATTATTCCCATTTGTCTGTAATTTGTATCAACAGCACCTATATTAGTTGAAACATTAATAGGAATAGTTCTTGGTGGGCGAATATTTATTTCAGACATAAAATAACGTTCATCTCTAAGTGGAGCTGCATAAGGATTTAAAAGAACATCTGAAGGTCCTCCGCCAAATCCTAAATTATTATAAGGATAACTTGGTATAAATCCAAATAAGTTTTGTGGTTGCGATGGTTGTTCAATAACTATACGTTCATTTTGATTAAATGTGATATCTTGAATACTAGACGATTGATTTTTATTAGTATTTTTAAAATTTGCATATATTAGATATCCTATAACTAACAAAGTAATAAAAAATATCGTTAAAGTAATATTTTCTAAACAAATTACGCCTGGCGGACATTTCTTTGTTCTCATAACTAATATATATTAAGATTAGAATATATATATTAGTCAAAAATAGAAGGATTTGAAAAGTATTATATAATCTATTTAGGAGCAGCACCAGGAATAGATTGTGCTAAATTAGCTAAGTTACCTAAACTCTTCATATCAAATCCAGAAAGCATTTCTTTAGCATTTTGCAACATAGGTGTCATATTTTGCATAGTATCAAATAGTTTTTGTTGTTGAGACATTAATTTTTGTGTATCTTGTGTTAATTTACTAACACCATCACTACCTAAAATTTTATCTAAATTATTATAGGCTTCTTCCATTGTAGCACTATAATCAATTCTAGGACCAGTTGTTTTACCACCTAAATTTACCTTTTTATTATTAGATAATTTTTGTCCAGCACCTTCAGGTTCGTCACCATTATTAGTACTATTATTTAAATCTGGATTATTAACATCTTTAGTATTTGATACTTCACTTTGAATTTGAGTAGTTTTTTCACTCATTTTTTCTTTAGCTCCATCAACAGTACCAGCTTCTTTTAATGCATCAGCAGCTTGTTTCATTTCTGGACTAACATCTCCTAATTTTTCCATTTTATCACTATTACTTGTAGTCGCATTCTCAAGACCTTCACGCATCATTTTATTAGACATAATTAAACTAGTTGTTATTAAAGCAACAAGTAACACAACTGACATATTTTTACTAAATTGATATGTTATTAAACTAACAAGTCCAAAAAATGCTACAGCATTAAATTTGTTAGTTACTAAATATCCCAAAATATTTGTTGCTGATAAAAATACAAGAAAATATAAAAAGTATTTATTTGTTAATAATTTTGAAAAA
>Ga0194117_10005497_pt1 | contig 11517 bp, 8 predicted proteins | sample TA2MahsurfametaG_FD_160579 | JGI IMG/M metagenome (GOLD analysis project Ga0194117, IMG submission 160579) | Freshwater microbial communities from Lake Tanganyika, Tanzania - TA2015009 Mahale N1 surface | ecosystem: Environmental > Aquatic > Freshwater > Lake | place: Tanzania: Lake Tanganyika...
CACCATCATCAAGGGCTCACGTGGAGGTCAACCTGTGAATCGACCTGGAGTCTCATTCATTCTGGCTTTGGTGAGCCTGGTGCTTTCCCCGATCCTGATATTCATCGAGTTCACCGCCTGGTTCGGCGCAGCGATGATCTCGTACGAGCCGGCGAACCCACTGTGGACCAAGATCCTCTCGTTCGCGATCGTAGGCCTGATCGCGCTCCTCGCGTTGACTCTTCCCGTATTGGCGATCAGATCAGGTAGAAGGGCCCGCGCAGCAGCGAAGTTGACGGGTGCGGGCGGCTCGGGTCTGGCAACGGCGGCGGTTGTGATCGGTGTCATCGTGGTTGCCGGAGTGCTGGCGGCCCAAGTTAATTTTCTCTTCGCGGCCTTCGGCTAGTTCGACCATGCTTGGGTGTTAGCTCCGGTGATCGATTCTCGTCCCCTCTCCAGTACGTGGCGCTCAATCGTGAATCCTGACCGCACGAGTCCCATGTGAAACGTCCTGGAACGGCTCTGGCTCTGGCCCTAGCGAGCGTGATCGTTTCCCCGCTCCTGACAGTGGTTGAGTTCATCGGCTTGATGATCCTGGCGAGGGCAATCTATGGTCCGGAATACTCCCTCGTTGCAAAGGCTCTCTCGGTTGCTGTCTTGGTGACCTTAGGACTGCTGGCTTTGGCTTTGCCCGTGATCGCAGGGGTCGTGGGGGCGAGGGCTCGCACCGAGTCGAGGGCTGCAGGGACTGGGGGTTTGCGTCTCGGGACAAGCGCGGTGGTGATTGCAGGCATCGTCATCATCGGTGTGGCGGTGGCTCAGGTGTATGTGATCCTGCTGGGAACGGGAATTTGCCAACTGGATGGCTGCTAGCACCTCCGGTCGTGCGCCGGGCGTAGCCTTCCAGAACGCTTGGGATTTGTGCAGCAGGGTGGCGGTCAATTCCGCTGGAACCAAGCGAAAGCTAAGCCTGGCGGTTTCGGGCAGCTGTGACGGAGGAAGTCGCAGGCTGACGTGGTTGCTGAACTCGATTCGGAATTGTCAGAGGGTGGGGGGCACGAAAGACCGGGCGCGCTCGGATACCGCTACCCACGGGAATCGATAAGGCTCAAGCCCGGGGACAACAACTCGGACCACAGCCACCTCAAAAGTCCTACCCATCACCAGTTCCCGCGCTAGCACCGTCTCGAAACCAGCTCGGGAGAGTCCGTCGAGGATGATGGCGACATCACCGTGGAAGGAGCCGGTGGCCCGGTTGGGCAGTTCGTCCACCGAGACAACAACTGAGTTCGCCGAAATCCACTCCGGTCCATACACGTCGCTTCGCCGCAGGGCTTCGAACGATGCGCGCCCCAAATCGTCGCGGGCACCGGCGACGAAGATCGTACGCGCCTGGACTGCCTCGGTTACAGCGCGAATCATGGCGATCTGCGGATCGAGGTGACATCCGTAGCCCTTGTAAATTCCAAGCCCACGATCGTTGGACCATACATAAGCCATGCACGTGGGGATGCCAACCTCCGTAGGGCACCACATGATTGCCACATCGGAATCAGCCGAACGAATCTGCTGGACGATGCCGCCGATGACCTCGCCTCGCAAGGTATCGAGGTTGATCATGAGATTTGACGCGCCGTTCGCGTGCGCAACCTGCCAGCAACTCGTTGCATCGCGCTCGACAACCTCATAGAGGCCAGCACACAGCGCTTCCGCGACATTGTTGCCCGACGCGAGGCCGTTGGATGATGCTGCCCATGGTGAACCGGTCATGGGCGGCTGCTCAACTGGCAGGTGGACCAACATTTCTGGGACAAGCCGCGTCTCCCCGCTACGGAGATCCCACATATGCGACCACCCGAATGCTCGGCTGGTGGCGACGCGGGCATGAGTCAAGAGTGGGAAGTGTTCGATCGGGACGGCCACGCGGTCCCCGACCTCGTCCACGGTTGCCACAAGGTCGCGGACATCATCTTCCTCGCCGACAAATCTTTCGATCGCCTCCATGGTGGCCGAGGCGGCAGCTGCCTCTAGCGTGGCTCCCTTGCCCGCCTCCACCGCGAGCGAGCCTGAGGCGGGTCGTGTGGCGATGACGACCGGAATACCGATCGTGTCGAGCTCGGTGATGTCCGCAACACGCGTGATGCCGGCCTTGTGAAGATGTGGCCGGATACGGGCCAAGGTGAGCGCAGGGTCCATCGCCCTATGCGTGCCCGACACCCATTCTTTGTCGGCCCGATACTCCTGCGATCCGAGCCTGATGGCCGGGTGGGAATCGACCTCCACAGAGTCGAAGCCTGGAGGGGTCATGGGCTAAAGAACCTGTCTCGTCGCGAGGGCATGGAACGCCCCGCGGCGTTCCATAAGTTCTCCGTACGTTCCATCCTCAACGACCCGGCCGGACTGGAGCACCACGATGCGGTCGGCGCCGATGATCGTCGATAGTCGGTGGGCCACGACGATCCGGGTCATGCCGAGTTTGGCGAGATTCTCAGTGACGACCCGCTGAGTGACGTTGTCCAGCGCACTTGTCGCTTCATCGAGCAGGAGGATGCGCGGTCGCGTCGCGAGCGCACGAGCAATAAGGAGGCGCTGGCGCTGACCACCGGAAAAAGCCCCACCGTTCAAAGTGATCATGGTCTCGAGCTGCATCGGCATGGCCCTGATGTCATCCGCCAGGGAGACGAGCTCGGCCAACTCCCAGGCCTCGTCGGGAGACAACGTGGTGGCACCGGCAAGGTTCTGGTGAATGGTGCCAGGCATCAATTGTCCATCTTGGAGCACCACTCCGAACTGACGCCGTACCGATTCCACGTCGAGGGACGACAAGTCCACATCGTCGAACTCCACTGAGCCGGCCTCAGGGGTCTCGAACCCTAGAAGCACGCGCAGGATCGTGGACTTCCCGCACCCGGACTGACCAACGATGGCGACCATCTCACCGGGGTTTATGTGAAGGTCGAGCTCATCAAGCACGACAGGCATATCCGGCTGGTAACGGAATGTCACTCCGCGCAATGCAACTTCACCTCGAAGCGGACCAGGGTCCGTGCGTCCCTCACCCGACTCCGGCAGGTCCGCCACGAGTTCGGCAGCACGCTGCATTGCTGGTCGCAACTGCAGTGCCGTTCCAACGCCCGTGACAAGCGTCATGATGCCTGCAATGAAGAGCATGTAGGTGGTCTGAAAGGCGATGAATGCTCCGACGTCTTTACCTGAGTCAGTAAGCGCCACGCTGGCAAAGAGCACCGCTGTCGATAACGTACTGATGATTCCACCAAACAGCATCTGGTGTGACACGCGAATGGTGAGGTCTTGGCCGACAGCCCCGCGGAAGCGGTCGGCCCATGCCGCGAACGCCCGGGGCTCAGCTCCAGCTACGCGCAGCTTCGGTATTGCGCTGAGGACCTGATACAGGAATCCGTTGACATTCCCCGTGGCCTGATCCACCGATCGTTGAGCCTGGGCAACGCGCACAGCGAACACCAGAGAGAGCGCCAACACTATGAGGCCCCACAAAACTGCGACGAGGGCAAGCGCAGGAATATAGATGAAGAGGATCACGCCCGACAAAAGGGAAGCAAGGATGACGGGCAACGATCCGATGATCGATTGCTCAACGGGATCGCGGGCCATCTCGAGCGCCGAGAAGCGAATACTGAGGTCGCCGGGGCCTACACGCTTCACGAGCGCAATGGGGCTGCGCAGGACTCGCCCCCAAATACCGCGCTGCAGTCTCCAAGAGACGGTCGCCTCGAGGCCCGTTGCCGCTGCGGTCTGGGCGATCTGCACCGGAAGCACGGCGATAGCAGCGACCACCAGCACACCCAGGAGCCAGGCCAGGCGCGTTCGATCACCCTCCGGAATGATCTCGCCGAACACGACGCCTGAAGCCAGTGGAACCGTGATGCTGACAGCCGCGATGACGAGCGACCACATCAGCACTCTCAGCACTTGACGCGACTGGCCTGAGATCGCCAAGCGAATGAGCTGCGATGGAGTGAGGTTCTTGCCCACCGGCGGCTTGGAGAACACAAACGCGCTAGAGATGAGCGTCGGAGCGTCAGCAGATTGAGCGTCAATCTCTACGCCATCAGCTCCGATGAGGATGCCTTTGCCTTTGCGCATCACGAGAGCGAGTGGCGCGCCGTCGACGGAGAAGCTCACCATCGGCTCCACCGAGTTGACCCACCACATCGCCGGCAGCGTGACGGTGCGCGCGAATAACCCCGAGGTGGTGGCGATCGCGCGCACGGCAGAGGTTCCTTCTTGACCACGGAGCCCACCTCGAGGGGCCTTGATCGCATAGCCGTTGATGTCAGCAACCATCGACGCGACGACCACGAGGGGTTCTCCCGAGGTGATGGTCGGCACCACAGCTCCACCGTCATCAACCTCCCGGGCAAGCAAGCGCAAACTCGCCGATTCGACCCGGGCGGAAACTTCGGAATAGGCGAGTGCCCGCTCGCGCTCGAACGTCTCCTTCTCTACGAAGGAACCCAGGACGCACTCCCCGGCCACACCGAACAGCCACGCAACACCCTCGACTCGCGCGGCAGTCGCTACCCCGGAAAGCGGGTGGGCGGTGAGGGCCGTGCTTCCTTCACCCAGGATGCTCATGCGCTCTGCGACGGGTGCCCCCGATTCAGGGAGCAGGCGTCCGGCCAAGGTGGACGCGCCCTCCGCTACCCGCACCCACGTGAGCTTGTCGACGACCGCGGTGCTGCCAGGAGTGAGGACGAGGGGCTCGGTGCCCAGCCGGACAACATGCCCGGAGGGCGGAGGAACGTTCGGGCGGACGACTGCACAGAGGGCCTCGGCAGTTGCGATCACCGAGGCATCGAACTCAGACTTTGTCGCCTCCGCGAGGGGGACCTCCACGGCTGAGGAGTGGTGAGCCAGAACCCATGCCCGGCCCGCTGGTGGGGCCGGCGTCGCGATGATTGCGGGTGCAAAAAGTGTCACGACTGGAACACGGCGGCCCAGCCCCTCACCGGGGATGTCCTCAGCGAGGAACAACGTCGTGTTCCCCGCCCGTAGAAATACCGGTGACCCCGGCTCGAAAGGTGTCACCTGCTCGACCTTGATGATGCTCGTGTCACCCATGGCGCTCATTCCTGCACCAGCGTGGAGTACACGCCGTCGCGGGCCATGAGTTCGTCATGGCGTCCCATCTCGACGACTTTCCCGGCAGACATCACGAGAATGAGATCAGCGTCTCGTACCGTGCTGAGTCGATGTGCGACCACGATCGTGGTACATCCTCGACGTTGAAGGGCTGCATCAACGAGACCCTCGGTTTCCGAGTCAAGGGCGCTGGTGGCTTCGTCGAGCACCAGGATCGAAGGGTTGCGTACCAATGCTCGTGCGATCTCGAGCCGTTGTCGCTGTCCACCTGACCAGTTCGTTCCACCGTCTGCGACGACCGCGTCATACGATCCGACACGGGCGATGATCGCATCGTGGATCTGAGCGTCTCGTGCCGCACGGACGAGATCCTCGTCGGAAAACGAGGAATCCCACAGGGTCAGGTTCTCCCTCACCGTGCCGCTGAAGAGAGCGATTCGTTGATCGACCATAGCTATGGAGCAACTAATCACGGGGCGCGCGATGTCCTGGCGACGCTTGCCGTCGAAACGGACCTCTCCCTCCCACGGTTCATGGAGGCCGGCGAGGAGCCGGATCAGTGTCGACTTGCCGCTGCCAGACGTGCCGACGATCGCTACCCGCGCGCCCGGCGGGACATCGATGCTGAAGTTGTCAATGAGTGGTGGCATCGTGGTCTTGAAGCCGAAAGTGACATTGCGCATGGAGATCGCCCCGCGAAGGCGGGTCTCCTCCCCAGGCATCACGTCGAAACGCTGGATCGCGGGGTCACAGGACGGATCGATCTGCTCATCGAGCACGTCATCAAGCCGAGTCACGAGATTCTCGACCTGCTGCATCATCCAGGCGAATCCGACCAGGTCGGAGATCGGGCCCTGGAAGTAGCTGACGAGGGCCATGAATGCGACGAGCGAGCCGATCTCAAGGGATCCATTGATCACTTGCAGGGCGCCCACTCCCAGCACCGCGGCAGAGGTGAGTGCCCTGAGCAGCGTGGGTATGGCATTCCCAACCTGATTGCGCAGCGCCATCTCCTGCCGCACCTCAGCGACCCGGACTGCGGTGCCCTCCCACCGGGCGTAGAAGTCACCTTCGAGCCCACCCGCCTTGATGGTCTCGAGGGTGAAGGCGCCGTATGCGGTGGTCTGCGAGAGCATCGCCTGCTGCTGGATAAGTAGTCGTGCCGCGTCGCGTCGGCGCTTCAGAGCACTACGTAGCGCGAGGAGGTTTCCGAGTGTCAGCACAAGTGCGATGAGGGCGAGGAGTGGATCGACGATGAACATCGCAACCGCGTACACCACGACGGTGATCACGCCCACCGACACGACGGCGAGCCGGCCGGTGAGTAGCGCTGACACCTCCTGGTTGTGCTGGACGCGTTGGGAGAGGTCGGCGACTGAGCGTGCTACGAAGTATTTCTCTGGTAAGCGAAGAGCCTTGCGCACAAAGGTCGATGAATCGACAACTGTCATGCCGATCGACGCGCGAATGAGTATGCGGTGTTGAAACCAAGTGATGAGCCCCTGCAACACGATGACTGCAAGTAGTCCGATGACGAGGCTTGATGCAGCACTTCGGTTTCCACTGATGAGGACGTCATCCAGGAAAATCTTTGAGATCGCAGCGACGGCGAGGCCGGGCACCGTCACCATGAGACCGAGAAGGACTACCGCAACAACTTCGTTAAGTGCTTTGAAAACTCGTTGGAATACTCCTCGCCAGGGGCGCGGCTTTGTGCCCCCTTTCGTGAATTCGGGGGTAGGGCGAAGGACCAGACATATCTTCGCGTAGTCGTTCTGTAGTTCTTCGGTGGTGACGAACCTCGGCCCGACGGCGGGGTCGTTGAGACGTGCTCCCCCCTCGACCAATCCTTCGAGCACCACAAAGTGGGCTCCCTTCCAAAACAGGATGCTGGGGTAGCCGACCTGGTCGAGTTTCGATGCACGCAGGTAACGCCCGTAACCGTCCAATCCGTACCGTCGAGCGGCCGTGAGGAGGTCCGCCATCGATGTGCCGTCTCGGGAGGCACCGCAGGTCTCCCGCAGTTCCTCGAGTGGTACCCATTTGCCGTAGTAAGCGAGAACCATCCCGAGCGCCGCCGCCCCGCATTCCGTGACCTCCATTTGAAGGTAGGTCGGAACATTCACCCGGCGGTCGCTCCCGGGTGGGAGGTCCGCCTTGGTGTCGGCAGCTTCGACGGTGGTTGTCATCAGCCGAAGATCTCCGATGCGATCGACTGCCGCGACGTCTCTATGGACGCAACTCCGATCGACGTGATGGGTGGTGCGGAGGGGGGACCGTCGCCCACAGTCCAGGCGTATCCGCTTGGAGTGTTCGATGAGATCAGCTCAATTTGCACCTCGTACACGGGCCCTTGCTGAGCAACTGCCGCGGCCAGGGTCCCGCTCCCCAGCACCGCGGCGATGCGGGTGCTGGTGACGGGGGTATCGCCGATTCGGTCGAGAGTGCCGATCAGGCGACCTGAACTCTGCTCGTTCACGGTCGGGAAGCCGATCGTGACTTTCTGGCCCTTCTGGAGTCCGTTCAACTGCGCCGGACTCACTAGGCCGATGGCGAAGGTGGGCTCCCCACGCGGTGCCAGCAGGAACACCGAGGCGCCGAGGGAGGTGACCTGGCCTCGTACGGCGTCTACTTCGACGACGACTCCATCGATGGGAGCGACTATCTCGATCTCGCCGATCGCCGGATTGGAGATCGTGGCGAGCTTCTGCCCCGCTGAAACCGAGGATCCCACTTCTACGTGCACCTCACCGATGACACCGGTCTCCAGGGAGCCGACGGGATACAAACCCGTTCGTGGCAGCATCATGATGGCGGTGTCGGTCGTAACGACGCGTTCGGCGATGAAGCCCCATGTGACGAGCGCTGCAACGAGCAGGAACACGCCGGCGACCCCCCACCAGAGCCGACTTCCTGTGCGCCTGAAGACTGAATCAATGTGTTCGAGTGGGTTCACCACGTCACCGATGGCGCGTTGCTCGAACGTTAACTCCTCTACGGCCGGATGATCACCCTCAGGACCTCCCGCTTGTTCATCGATCTGACCGTGGGCTCCAGACGCTTGGTCGGTGGTGTTGTTCATTGAGTGCTCCCTGGGGAGTGAGAAGAGACTGGCCGTAGGACGATGTCGAAGAGTGGACCGAGGAAGGGATCGATCCTCACCACGGTGAATCCGGACAATTGAGCAAGAGTCCGCCACTGCTCCTCGGTGCGAGCGCCCCCGCCAAAGCGCGTCAAGTTGAACAGGTCGAGACAACTCGTCGCAAGAAGGTCGCTGGGAACACCGTCAATGAGATGCACCACGGCTTCCTCAGTCACCCACCGACGGACCGTGCTCAGCAAGGTAGCGGCCTCAGGATCGGACAGATTGCACAAGACCCGTGACATGGTCACGAAGTCGGCACCTCCGGGGAAGCTGTCGGCGGTGTGGACGCTGACGCGCTCACCGTCGACGCGCCGACGCGCCTTATCGGCAACGTGGGGACGTTCCACAATCGATACGGCCGCTGCGGGGCATCTCCTCGCGATCGCTTCGGCCGTGCGGCCGAGACCACCACCGATGTCGACCACACTTCCCGTGAAGTCCTTGGGAATGAGTGCCGCGATGAATTCATCCGAACCGAGGGCCCACGTGGCCGCCGACACCGCGAGGTCGGTATCAGGATCCGATTCTTGAAGTGCCGTGTCCGATCCCCTGATGACCTCGGCGAGTCGAGCCCAAGCGGGGAGGCTGAACTCACGTAGATCACGTGCGTAGTGAACCATTGATGCGTGGTGATCGGACCGAAACACCTCACCAGCAAGTGTGAGCGACCAGACGTCGTCATCGACTTCGACGAATCCAGCATTGCGTGAGGCCGCCAAGAACCGACCCATTCGATCAATCGGGGCTGAGCACGTCTCAGCGATGGCGGAGGTCGACGACTGCCCAGAAGCGATCGCGTCCGCCACGCCTAGTTCGACGAAAGCAAGAGCGATCGCAGACAACTGATGCGATTCGAGGGCCATGTGTGCCGAAGCGGCAGCCTTGCGAGCATCCGAGTCGGTCATCGGTGGAGCCTCACTCGGAGCGGTGGCAGGATCATCAAAAATCATCTTCAGTCGTGCTCGTCGATCGGAGGCTTCTTGACGTGCCGCGGTTGCGTCAAGAAGCGCGGTGAGCAGGCCGGCCGTGCCGTCGAACCCGTGATCGGAGGCCATGACCTCAACATCAACGGGGACGCGCCACTTGACATTGATTGCATGACGCAGGACCAGGTCAACGATCGCGTTGTGATCCGTGGGCCAGTTGATCGGTGGTCGTGCATCGGTGAGTTTTCGACGACGCGACGCTGCTTTCACCGCGTCGACGTATCGATTCTCCAAACGCAACTGGTCAAGGATAATCCGGCGATTGCCTTCGTAGAGATTTACGTCAAGGGCCCAACGCTGCATGTGGCGACGTCGAGCTTCGTCGGCGAGAAGTCTCTCTAGCTCACCCGGCCTGAAGTCGTTCGCCGCGATCCATTCGGGGACCTGCTCGGCCGACACACCGATCGACGCAAAAAAGTGAGCTGACTCTCTCTCGATTTCCTCTGGAGTTGGCTCAACCCCAACCTCGTACGCGTACGACAGTGCCACGGCGCGGTCGAGGGCACGTTGGGACAACTTCTCGAAATCGGGGTCGTGCAATGCGATATCGTTAACGAGTTGGTAACGGCGTAGGGGATGATCCGAACTAGGAACGAGCGTGTCGCTCGACAACATGGCTTCACCGATGCGCCCGAATAGATGGCGTGGTCGCTCACCTGCCGTCCTGGGAACGTTGGCATGATCGATTGCGGTGGTAATCGCCTCGATGGCGTCCCGCTTCTTTTGGTCGACGAAGTTTGCAGCAAAGGCATTAACGAGTTCCTGAGCATCTGGGCGACCCTGAGCCATGATCGTCTGCACCAGCGCTGCACGCGATCGCTGTGAGAAGTGGAGCGCGTCTGCGCCTGCCTGCAAGGCGTCGCAGTCTTCTCCCGACAGAACACCTTGATCACGAAGATGCTTGACGGTGGCCCACACGTTGACCATGGGCCAGGTCGCGGGTTGCCAATCATCCTCACCGTCGGCGTGCACGAGCGCAACGTCGGCGTCGGATGTGAGAAAACCCTCCGCATAGTGGCGATAGATCTCGCCTACTCCCTCCATGCCGAATCGGTCAAGTTCAGCCGCACGCAAGGCACCCATGGAAGATGCTCCGAAAATACGCACCCCACTGTCGAGGGCAAACAGCACCTCTTTATGCCACACCGACAGGGTTTGACCGAACTCTCCGTCGATGATGACCACCACGTCGGGCGCGTACTTCTCGCATGCGCTCAGTAGGTCGCCTTGGCACACGGGAGGGAGCACCACAGCTCCCGGCGCCAGTGCGCGTGCCTCGTCATGTGTGAGGCTGGGTCCGAGGAAGACGACGAGACCGTGACCAGCAAGGTCGTGGCCACCGTCGGCATCGACGATAGTCATCGTGTTGGGTCAGACCAGATTGTGGCTTCGATGCCCACCGACCCGCCCGATCCTCGCCATGCGGGCGCATGCGGGGAGCGGGATGGGCCCCTGGGTGGATCCACCCGGAAAATCCGCATCAACTCGCTCCTCCTGCTTCTCGGACACGGCGGTGGTTTCGAAGGCTGCAGCATCTGAGGTGTTGAGGCTAACCGAGGCACCAATGAACTCGCTCAATGTTCGTGTTCCACCCCACCGGCCCTTGCCGGGGCTCGCGCGCCGGATAGGCCCGAGCCTAGAGAACCGGGAACAATAGGAGAAGACCCTCGAGGGTTGCGTCAACTCGCCCTTCGATTCCCCCCACATGAATAGTTGACCGAGTGGTGGGGCGTGGTTGACCGTGTGGTTTGGTGAGTGTTTCCGGGTCTGGAGTTCTGGACGGCCTCGCACGGTTCTGTTACGTTCCCCGTGGTCACGCACGTGAACGCCATAAGCCGAGCAGGTGCCTGGTCCTCCCGGTGTTCTTCGTTGAGAGAGAGTCCCTATGTCCCAGCAGCAGGCCGAGGCGTTCATCGCCCGGGTTCAGGAAGATCCAGAGTTCGCTGAGCGGCTGTCCGCACTTAAGGATGACCCCGCTGCGGCGCACACCCTCGTGGCCGCGGAAGGTTTCGATGCGACACCGGAGGAGATCCGTGAGGCGTTCCTGGAGGCGTTCAGCGCAGAGCTGTCCGAAGAGCAGACAGCGGCAATCGCTGGTGGCCGAAACTTCGTCTACTACTCGCTTCCTACGCCGTCACGTGCGCATATGGATGCAGTTGCGGCGCTCCTCCGGTAGCACCTTCGGAATTCTCGCTCTGTGATCGAGCGGTGGGGCGTGGTTGGGTGAGTGTTTCCGGGTCTGGAGTTCTGGACGGCCTCGCCCGGTTCTGTTACGTTCCCTCT
>Ga0194117_10005498_pt1 | contig 11516 bp, 6 predicted proteins | sample TA2MahsurfametaG_FD_160579 | JGI IMG/M metagenome (GOLD analysis project Ga0194117, IMG submission 160579) | Freshwater microbial communities from Lake Tanganyika, Tanzania - TA2015009 Mahale N1 surface | ecosystem: Environmental > Aquatic > Freshwater > Lake | place: Tanzania: Lake Tanganyika...
GAGTTGGTGCAATTTAACTCAGTTAAAATCATTCGCGAGCCATCCTCACCACTATCGCACTAACGAAACCGAGGCAGTTCACATAACCATGAGGGCTCTAATTTGAGAAAGTCAATACCACTATCGCACTAACGAAACCGAGGCAGTTCACATAACCATGAGGGTTCTAATTTGAGAAAGTCAATTAATCGAAAGTCATCCAAATTGGAACTTTTAACCCCCATCTAACTGGAAACTATTATACTATAATTCTGCAATAAATAGAATTTGTAAACATTGGACCTCACCAACTGTGGGCTGCTGGATGCTGAGATCATATAGCTATTGGACTTCATTAAAAATAAGAAGAGGATTAAATCCCTCAAACTCAGCAAAAACAAACTCACCTCCTAAGGGTTCGCAAAAATACTTCCACTGATACCAGTTGTCACCAATCTCAATCTCAGCTTCAACCAGCTCTCAGAAGAGTCAGTGTACGAGTTGCTGCGAAAGAGACCGAAGGTTCCCCACTTGCGAATAGTCAATCTATCGAGCAATGGCATAAACGAGAGGAGATGCCAGAATGCGATTGAGGAGCTAAAGAAACAGGGCATTATTGTTACTATTTGATATTTATTTGCTTTTAAACGTTACTAGTGCTAGTTCTAAGGAGAGTTACTCATTATAATAAAGGTTATATGGAGCATCTCAAGTGCAAAGAAACTCGCCTCAATAATCCCTATAGCTATCGACCTGAAATCGAAAACGAACTGCTATCTAGCTTACCAACTAAAATGATTGGGTGCACGCATCCCACCAAAGTCTTGCGTACAGCATCAAAGATCCTGAAACTCAATCTGCTGGAGTGTGCGTTGCTGGGATGGTTACTCAAACGATCGAACTATCTGTTGGGCGACCTGAGTGCATCAGCTAACAATATCGGAATGTTTGACGAGGATCAGAATAAATTTTTATTGCTAATTGTTTTGCTTAATGGTTATCACGTAAAATCTTTCCTCAGCAATAACACTTCCCCTTAAATTGATTCAGAAGTACTGTCGTTAATACCGCAATTCGCTAAAATCTATAACAGCTGGAGACCGTAAAATATGTTGAAAGATGCTACTTTGGAGGAGTTGAATGAAACTTTTAGCAAATGGAGTCGGCCTGTCAAGAAGGTCAAACCAGATTATAACAGATTAGTTAATAGGATACTTGAGTTATCCAAAACTTATAATGTGACGGGCAACGACTAAGAGCCTCTCAATAAAAAACAGCATGAAGAGTAACCTAGAAAAAAAATCAAACTGAATGAACAGCAATAGATCAAACCTAAAAAGGTAGAAGTGTTACAAGAATAGCCATCATAATAATAATAGTAAAGGAACTATATGAACAAATCCAGTTCGATGATGCTACGCTCATCGAGGTTCAACCGCAATCACCAACACTTCGCAAATATCTATGACGAGTAAGAACAAAACGAGGGTGCGTTCATGATAAGGAGAAGCACTAGGTTGAAGTCCAGAAATTTTTTCTTCGATTTGGAGAATAGTCTAGGAGGTGCTGCGGAATTTCCAAGCCTGCAGTTAAACAACACGCTTCTACACTCAAATATGAGGATATAAAATAACCCCAAAACACTGCAGTCTTTATTGTTTAGTAATCTGAAGCGGACAGCTTCGAATGATATATTTAAAGAGTGATATTGGACCAATAATCTTTCCTATTTACAAATAACTTGTGAGATAGTTTATTTTTGCATGATTCATAAGGTGGCAGTTTTATGCTCCCATTATAAAACAAACATATATTGTTATTTTTATCGATCAAGAATAGACTGATTGTGAATCATTGGTCGGATGCCACTCCATTAGCTTACCCCACCACCTTGCAGTCCAAAAGTGGAAGGGAACACATGCATTGTCGATTGTGCCATTTGATTTAAAGTTGGAATTAAATTATCACAACTTAATCTCTATAAAATATTCCCAAATTATCAATACAATGAAGTTTCCACCCGTCGCATCACCTCAGACCACACCTGTCCACCTCCATCACACAACCCTCATGTATTCATACTCTAACCTAGCAAAAAACACAAACCACCCTCACTGCTCGCCTCATGCCATCAACCCAACTTCTCACACTCTACTCCCACACCCTCCAACCAAACAAAAACTACTAACTCTAATGACCACTACTAGTTTAAAGTGGGGTAGATAATCGAAGGGTACCGGATTACAGGGCTGCTTGGGTAGGGGACCTTTGGAAGGGTTCTTGAGGGAGAAAAGAAAGGCCGCCGTTATGCAATAAAGGTAGAATATTGATGACTTAGATGATCCGAAGTGTAGATAAGTATATAGAATCAGCTAAAACTTAGAAAGAAATCATAAAAAACATAAACAAACGCGACTAGAAAGACGAGGAGGGGATTGTTCGCTACAAGTGTTCTTTTTATCACTCTTCACACTTTTGTTTGGTATTCCAGCCTTTGGGCCTTTCACTTTACTAGCTCATAAAAAACAACAACTACCGGGGATTCTCAATTAAAGTAGTTCAGACCTTTCTGAGACAAATATTCAAGAGCATTGGTTTTCTACACAGAATCGGCTATACTCATACAGATCTCAAACCTTAAAACATTCTGCTCTAGAATCAGACTCTGGAGGAAGATACATCAAAAGGATACTCATACTGGTCACCTGCTTCATATAAAATCAGGATCATCGATTTCGGTGGGGCAACTCTTTTCAACTAACCCCACTCGACTATCATCTGTACTCGCCAGTACAGACCTCCTGAAGTTATACTGCAATGCTGTGAATGGAACTAAATTGCAGATGTATGGTCGATAGGGTGTATAGCTCTTGAACTGTTGACAGGTGATCTCTTGTTTCCAACTCACTAGGACACTGAGCACTTGCTGATGATATAGAAAAACTCAGGAAAATTTCCACAGTGGATGATAAACAAAACATCGAACTCAAAGCTTAGGAGGTTATTTAGGGAGGGAATGATAAGTGAGGCTGAGGCAGAGCGTTAGCTTGGAACATTCCAAAATATTTAGGGCATGCGGACCAGCGACTAGATATTGGGATAACACGAGAGTCTTAGAGAGTTGATTCGTTAATGCTTGCAGATTGACCCAAATCGCAGGATTAACTGTGCCTCGGCATTACGCCATCGGTTTTTCCAATAGAAGTTAACATGAGGGAGTCGTGCGCCCGCATGATTCATTTTGAACACTTTGACCTGCTCCTTGCGTACTCTATTATGTTAGTGCACCTAGCGATTAAGGATCGCTAACCATATTTGTACATCTCACTTGTGTCGATACTGCACTTTTCAAAGACCGAGTGTGGTATGCTTAGCTTTTTATGCTAGTGAATGGATGTTGAGTTATGCTAGTGAATGGATGTTGAGTTTTCTTGTCCGGCGAGGTTTTGAAGCAGTCGCCATTATTAACATTACTGACATTCAGCAACATTAATGTTGCATACTACATATCACCGAATCGGTTGAATGCTTGCCACGCCCATTTTCGACACACATGTTATACGCCCATTTTTGTCTGTTAACAACCAGCTAAGGTACCTTTAGATTCGTAGATGTAGAGTAAATCGATTTAGCTACTGCTTCTGAAAGGAAGTATTCTTATGAGGGAGTGTAAATTATACTTCACAATATTGATTTGTATGTCTTATCTATGTCATTTATTTATAATATCACTTGATTTAAATGAGCAAGTCTTCGAAAGATGCTAGACCCAGACCTGGCTCATAACACAAAAAGGATCAAAAACCAGTACGCAAATCCTCTAACATATAACTCGAGGAGCTCAAGGAAAAAGGCAAAAAAGTACTTAAAAAAATAATACCCAATCAGCCACTCATCCTCATCAAAAAACTAGTACAAAAGGGAGCTGACAACTTTAAGAAAGAATTGTGGCTGAACCAGCAGTTGTTACCTTCGCTAACAACAAATAAAATTCAGTCACTAACAAACCACCAGAGTGGTACGGGCAATCTAAACTCAGATACGTATTAAAGCAGTCATTTCGAGCAGATGAATCGGCAACTTACGCACACTATGCTTAACTTTCAGTCTACTCTGAGTGAGTAGATTGAAAATAATTCAAATGCTGAAATAGTCAGGCTTCAAACTGATAAATGCTATCAGCATATACCCCGACAATTCTTTATGGAAGGGATGTAGGTTCAGTTTGTCGATAAGTTGCTGACCCGTGATCCCAGACAAGCTAGTCACAGACGAGATTAACTCGTAGATCACTACGACTAGGTAATATGCGACTGATTTAGGTGGAGTTTAATGTGCACCAGCAGGTCAATTATAAGATGGGTATTTTTATGAGCTTCGTAAGCTTCTTATCAAGTATTGGTGGGTTGGCTGAGCTGAGTATCGGAAAAATAAAAGGTAGTAGAGCAAGGAACTCAGTCGTTAAATAGATAGTAATCCAAAGGGCATCAAGAGTGAACTACCTGCGTCGAAGGAAGCAGCAACTCTAACGATGTCTTGATATACTCACCTACCTCAAGTATTTCTATAGTGAAGTAGAGGACTCAAGAAGATAGAAACCAAGTTGATTTTGTAGGTGCAAACCAAAGGCAGGATCACTAGTCTGCATTATTACCCAGAATATTGTAAGTTGCATGAACTGGTCAAAACTTACTGCTGTCCAAATATGTTATGCAAATATTGGGATATCGCGTACTATATCGAACGCAGTTACCACGACTCCTTCTCGCGTTCGCTGAAGAAGTACGATAGTCTATATAAAGCTATTTGGTGTAAATCATCGTGATAGATGAGAAGCAGTTTACTGAAGTAATAAGTCCAACTAAAGCAGCGTTTGCCACTGTGAGCAACACCAATTTATTTAGTGATTTCTAGGGATTAGACGAGAGCTACGAATTATAGGAATAGGTCGAGCTGATTATCAAACATAATATTGAAAAGGAGATTGTCGGCATGTTAAAACAGGGAATAAATAAATGTACCTATTCTACTGATCAGCTCTGTGCAGAGTTGAATGCCCAACTCATCGAAATCGAAAATACGCTCTATGCCATCATCACCAAATCTAATACAGTTATCAACCAGAAAAATACGTCGCAGAGTGAAAGGAAACATGCACTTGAGAAACTCACCACCCAGAAGTACCTTCGGATTGTAGATTTGTGGAGCTAACGGTTGAAAAAGGTCATCACTCGCCAAGTGTCAATCATCGATAAAGGACTAAAAATAGTTGCTGAACTAAAGTAACAGCCCGAAAAACAGTAAGTGATCAGCAGCTACTTGATGCAAGTAATTTACATAACATTTGGATTTATCGATGAGTCAATGGGTGAGTTGTTCAGCAGTTGTAAGTTTAAGCAGCAAGAGAGTGATTCAATAAGGTAGATACTGATATACTAGCAGCAGTGGAAATAGTTGATTTGTAATCTAAGTCGTTATACTAATCTTTGGCAATAGCTTAGTCGCCATTTTTCTTAGGATTAGGCCAAAATTAAAGTATCTCAAAGAATAACTGAGGGTCTGTTGGTTGGTATGAGTTCTTCTCGCAGAAAGATAGTGTAGATTATGATTGATAGATATAACTAGGTTTGTACCAATAAGTTACCACTTCGGTTGCATGAGTAAGAATGGAGATTGATAAGCATCCCACCCAATTTCTACAACAATTTGGGTTAGGTGCTGTATGGTAAAAGTTTTGCCAAAGGTAATTGTTGTGTTAATGAGAGATGTAGAAGAGAGAACAAAGGATGCTAAATAGTAGTTTGTTGCTGTAGAAAAGTCTAAGTATGATGTCTCAAAATGATTCACCTAACAATAATCGCTCTTTCGAATAGTTCAATCATGACGCATTTCTTTAGCTTCAGGTCAGCGAAACTGTGGTCAAAATCAAATCAGATAGCTATAAAATTATCTCATCAACGTTAGGAGTCATTTAGCTTGTCCAAGGATACCTAGAATGGACTGATGAACCAGGAGAAGAAGAAAGTGTTGGAAGTACAGTTTCAAATAAGGCGATGTAATTTTTTATGATGTACAATACTCATGTAAAAGATCTCATTTTGAATAAAGCAGCCCTCAACTATGGCAAAATCAAATCGAAATCCATTACAGGCAAACATCTCCTAATTGCCTACTCGCAGCTGAAATTCATCAAAACAATCAGTACTAAGATCGCTTAAAGATTGCCCAACTCCAAGGAGATGGCAGAGATACTAGGCAATCAATTGATGAAGACGATGGGGGAGATCAGTAAAAAATTTAGAACGATTCTCTAACTATCCTTGCGTTAATCCATTAACAAACTGGTTGTTGATTCCCGAAAAGATATAGTATCACCAGTTGTTTAAACAACCTAGATAGTCACTGCCTTAACACGTAGTTGTGATTACGTGCGTTAGATACTGACGGATGAAAAATAAATGGGACAGTTCATTACTGTAAATTGGTGCAGCCAATACTTGGATCAGATCAAAAATCAGTATAAGGCAGTATACAAGCAGATAATGAACAGTAATGGTACGCGTAAATCCAAAGATATCGATTGGAGTGACAACTTGTACTGGAAATTCAAGTAACTTGAATACTTAGTACATAATTTAGACGAAATCAGTAATCTCATCCCCAACTTCCATCTTATTACCCAAGAACTAGAGTTAGAGCGCGTTAAACTTGACCGACCTCAGTGAGCCTTCTTAAGAAATGAGGGATGATATGTATAGTGTTTTTATTTATAATGCAGATAATAAAGAGAAATCGAGTTGTGTATTTGAGTATAAAGCATAGAGTTAATCTTTTATTATATATTTGTATTTATTGTGTACATGAGCAATAATTTGCCCTACAGTGCCCAACATTTATAAACTAACAAACACACTAGTAGTATTTAGAGTACGCGCAACCCGCAGTCAGCTATTCTCAATTTCAACCATTCAGAATACCCGTTTCTAAATTCAACATCCAAAGAAATTACTGCGCTTAAAACAATAGTAAATCTGTCCCTGAATCCTACGAAATTAGAGAAAATAGTCAGATTGAACCATCCTAATATCATTGGTATTCATAAAATAGTTAAAAGTAGCTCGCGTTAACCTTCAGATTCAACTACACAAAGACAATACAGTTTTTACTACTAACTTATCAATTTTAGCTTGCTTTTCCTATCAGAAAAACCAGACGCCAACCCTCGACTCTCCAATCTTTTGTTTGCCTGCAACCTCAATGGAATGCTTAACTCAGTCGTTTAATACCTTTAGGAGCTATAAATTTACTACAAACCGAAATTGTAGGACATCGGTATCAGTTTGGATGGTAACATCAAGTTTTTTTTGTCGCCTCTCGTCATATTCGAATCCAAGTATGAAACAGGCGTGCAGAGAGCTATACGTTAAATAACATAATGGTGGGACAACTATATTAGAGTACGTAACAGCAATATTTTCAAGAAGGAAAAGAAATAACTACAACCTCCCCAACTTTTACCAAATAAAGAACTAGATCTTTAAGAGGCAACTGTCCCCGATAGTACTTTGTTGAAAGAATTGGGAGATCTTCTAGCTGAGGAAGAAATAGAAAAACAGCCTAAAGTACCAGTCAATTTGAACACGAACTCTCTGTCGAGGGTGGGAACGTCCCAACTCTAGAAAATAAAGATGATCGACCAGTAAGTAAAATTCATCCGTGAAAGGCTCAGCAAAAAACAACCAAAAAATACCACTAATCAGAAATAAAAGCAATAGAGTGAATAACCCCAAAATCCAGTTATAAATGCGGGATACCAACCCAAATAAATGAAGCAACAGCAGCAATACTTCAGATAGCCAATCCAGCAGAACATAAATTGCATCAACATCTACAACCATAATAATCACATTTCACCTCCACCTCAGAACAACAATTACTATCCACCTCGTCCCTTAATCAAAAATCCATATTTCGATCCGCAATACATCAAGGAACACCAGGAGGACGAGTAATCGCTAGATACATATGATATTGAGTTTGATAATGCTGAGCCCATCAACAAAAATCAAGTTTAAAATAACCGAGGGAGGGAGAGATAGCAGTCTTAGTATTCTGTTCAGGTTCGGAAGAAAAAGAACGAAGGTTTGGACAAGGGCAATAAGAAATATAATAATATTGTCTGTAACAAAAATTATACTGAATCAGCTGGACCTCTCGAGTTTCAGAGTATCATGGGAAGATACCTTCTTCCCGAAGACAAAGACACCAACAAGTAAGAAGGTTCAAGGATGGCGGGGTAGGCAGGCAAAATGGAATCAGCCATAAGTATATCAAACTATGCTCCTCAAAGCATCCTTTCTGCCACTATCGATAAAACTATCAAGCATACTGTATTGGGTAAGATAAATGCTGACATTATAAGTGAGAAGGACAGAATGGAGAAGATAAAGCGAATTCATTCACAAAACGAACTGGGCTACAAGGCTATGCAGAGTGTAAAGGAGAGCGAGATTGAGTAGAAAGTAAGAAAGGCGTTGTAGAAAACAAAAAATGCAATTGCTTTGTTGAATAGAGTAAAATCAATAAAGCAGATCAAGAAGTGAGGTACTTGAAATCACTTAAATTATGATTTTCATCATAACTATATTACTAAAATAGACTATCTCTTATAAATTTATTCGAAAAATAATCATCAGAAGACTTCTCTCTCCAAATATACTTGTCTCAGTCTTAATCCTTCAACTGCTACATATGGCTAATATCTAACCGTTGGTTTTGGAGTTTGGCCTTTTGCTTTTATTAAATTATTTTGATTGGCTCGTTTATAATGAGTCGGATTCAATTTATTCAAATTGCACGCCCAACTACTCTTCTTATAATCATTTAAAATGGCAGGAAAAGGTGGAAAAAGTGGAAAAGCTAAAACAACTTCATCAAAGGCAGTCTCTAAATCATCCAGAGCAGGCCTACAGTTCCCCGTCGGAAGAGTTGGTAGACTTCTCAGACACGCCCACTACACTGAAAGAGTTGGTGCTGGTGCACCTGTTTATCTCTCTGCAGTTTTGGAATATTTGGCTGCTGAAGTTTTAGAGCTGGCAGGAAATGCTGCCAAAGACAACAAGAAGACCAGAATTGTCCCCAGACACATTTTGTTGGCCATCAGAAACGACTAAGAGCTCATCAAATTGTTGCACAACGCTGTGATTGCTGAAGGAGGTGTTCTTCCCAACATCAGTGGTCCTATTTCTGGAGCCAAACAAAGCAGTGGAGAGTCATCCCAAGCTGTTTGATTTGCATGTTTTAATTCATTTACTTTTACTATAAATCAGGCCTATAAAATCTAAGAAAATGAGGTTTCAGGAAATATTTAAGACTGGCAAAGCATATTTTCTGTTCAGACAATATTATGTAATGTAAATATCGATAAAACACCTCGCTTGATAATGTCATAAGCACACAAATTATATGTTCGACGTAGAGATAAAAAAAGCAAGTTTTGACCAGCTAAAACTTAGTCATTTCATCCATGGAGGGTAGAAACAGCTCAGCCATTTCATCAAACGCCAGAATATCATCTAGAATGATCCTATCCTATGATTTGATCCTGCAACTATTCATCGCTCAAGAGAAGATCTGCTCAACGTTTACGCCAAAAAAATAGTTCGATATACTGAACTACTATAACCCAATGAAATCAGTGGCAATTAGAAAACACTTTTGTTTCCTTGACAGGTGCCCTTGAGCTTGCATGAAGTAATGTTCCTTCCAACTTTGCGAAATCTTTGTGATGAATAGCAAGTCTAGAGATTTCTGAAGCCTGCTGAAAAGTATCAGTTGTTGGGATGCTACGCTCAAACTGAACTTGGCCATGGGTCGGATGTCAAAGGACTCATGACTACTGCAACTTTTGACTAATCGTCTGACTCATTCATTATGAACTCTCCAGATGTAAAAGCAGCCAAGTGGTGGATTGGTGATTTAGGAGTATTTGCTACTCACGCTTGCGTTTTTGCCCAGTTGATCATAAAAGGCAAAAAATATGGAGTTCATGTTTTTGTTGTGCAAGTCAGAGATAGTGAGCATAAACCTCTAAATGGAATCTAACTAGGAGATATCGGACCTAAACTGGGATTTAACTGCAAAGACAATGGGTATTTGCTTTTCAACAATGTGAAAATACCGCGACGAAATATGCTAATGAAATTCCATAAAGTATCTAAAGAGGGCAAGTATGAAGTGGTAGGAGACTAAAAGATAACGTATGCTACTATGCTGAGGACCAGAGGGTTCATTCCGACTGGTGTTTATTATATCTATTCAAAAGCAGCAACCATTATAGTCAGATACTCTCTTTATAGGAGGCAATTCAAAGATAATAAAGGATCTTAGATGCCCATTTTAGATTATCAGCTTCAGCAGTAAAAAATTTTCCCAAGGATTGCAGAAATATATGCCAACTTGTTTGCAACCAAAACTATCAATATTTGGTCAAATCAGGTTTAAGAAGATGCTAAAAATAATGTTTTCACACGGCTAAATGAAGCACACGTCATAACAAGTGCGGTTAAGGCAATCACTACCAAAGATGCACTTAATGGTATCTAGATTTTGAGAAGAGCAGGTGGTGGGCATGCTTTTAGTGCTTACTCAGCGATACCCACTCTTCAACAATAACTCATGCCATCTTACACATTTGAAGGTAATTTTTTATAGATTTAGGTGATTTTACTATCCTGATGCTTCAAGTGGCTAGGTATCTCCTTAAAAACTCAAATAGAGTTCAGAGGGGAAGCAAAAAACCTCTTGGATAAAGTGTAGAGTACTTAAAAAATTTGGGAGAAGAAGTTTTTACTTTAGATAAATAATAAATTTGTGATTTGAGAAACCCTCAAAATCTAATCAAAGCATACATAAACAATAGCTGCCAGAAAATTAAAAAGGCTGGTTAGAAATTACTTCAAGGAGTCAGTAGTGGCATCGAAATGAAAAAGACTTGGGACGAGTTTGCAGGTCTTGAGCTTGTATAGTGTGCAGTGGCTCATAGTTACTATTGGATTATGAATAATTTCTATTAAATTTGCCAAAAATCGACTGACCAACCAACAAAAGCTGCTCTTGAAAGACTCTTTTTACTTTATGCAGTAGATAAAATCTTCTAAAATTCAGCGAATTTCTTTAAAACCCAATCTATTTCTACTCGTTCATTCAAAGCCCTAAGAAATTTTAGATAAGTCCTTTCAACCGAAATTAGACCTGATACACTTGCTTTTGTAGAGGCTTTTGGATATACTGACCATACTTTGCACTCAGCAATTGACCGCTCTGATGGCAGAGCTTATGAGACTCTTCTTCAATGGGCGAAGGATAACAATGATGTCAACTCCCCTCACATTCAAGCTCAAATGCGTGAGTTAAACAGAAAACTATTGAAACATCACACCGATATGACTCAACCAAAATTATGATATCTATCACAGTTATTTGTAATGAATAATTTTAAAAAGTTGATCACAAAAAATACTCTCAATTTCGTTTTT
>Ga0194117_10005501_pt1 | contig 11515 bp, 2 predicted proteins | sample TA2MahsurfametaG_FD_160579 | JGI IMG/M metagenome (GOLD analysis project Ga0194117, IMG submission 160579) | Freshwater microbial communities from Lake Tanganyika, Tanzania - TA2015009 Mahale N1 surface | ecosystem: Environmental > Aquatic > Freshwater > Lake | place: Tanzania: Lake Tanganyika...
AAAATCTGTCATGTAGAATACCTCCAAATTGAAATGAGCTCATATTATTTATCTATTTATAACCTTATAGAAGATGGAACACCTTATTGACAACAGACTCAACAGATCTTTGGCCATCCATGACCTTGATAATCTGGTCTTCGAAAAAAGACAAAGAAAAGTTGTATAACCACCTCTTCAATTTATCCAGAAACCAACAATCAAAAAAACATCAATAAAAGAGAAAGAGGTTTCGCCTACTTCGAACCCAAAAAGACTGACGCAAAATAGTCCTTCTAAACGAAAGGGTAAAGTATAAACTATAGTTCAAAAAAAATAGTCAAGCATAAAAGTAAATAACTCTAAAAAAAACAAAAATAAGGTTGAGTCATAAAGTTAAGTGGTTGTCGAATAATCGATAAGTTCTTTCTCGAGTTAAAGTAAGGAAAAACATGAAAAACAAAGAAGCAAGGTTAAAACAAAACAAATACTTCAGCAAAAATAGCATAAAAAAGTAAGGCATTATAAATAAAGCTAAAATGATGACAACAATCTGAGCAGTAGAGGAGGAAATTCAAAATAATTTTATCAGCTGATTTCAAAAAGAAAATAGTAGGATAAATAAGATCAAAATAACTAAATAAATGCATTATCTTAAAAAAGAAAAAGAGGAAGGCCCAAAAAAATTGAGAAAGATCCAAATAAGTAAATGCTCTAGGAGAAAATAATTTAAGAAGAACATATGCTTATTGATTAAAAAAATGAAAAAGATCCCAAAGTTGAAAAAAAATAGTATTAATAGATTGAACTTGAGCCTATTATCCCTATCGAAAATGAAGCAGGTAAGACTAGAGCTCGTAAGGCTAAAATGAACCCGTTAATGAAATATAACTAAAACGATGAAGATATGGATTCTGATTAATCTTTTCAGAATTAGAGAGATCAAAGAAAAAAAAAGAAAATTTGCAAAAATAAAACATCAAGTAAGCAGAATGTACCCTACTCTCTCAATAGAATTTTTAGAAAGTAGCCTAAGAAAAACTTTCCTGCTTTTTAACTAAATGTAAATTTATCTCAGCTTTCTTTTAGAGATTTTGTAAAGTAATTCGGAGTATTTGATATGATCCATTTCAGTCTACCTGTGAAATATCTCCAACTTCTCCCTGATATGCCCCAACTTATGGATAAAGGTTTTGTTTTTCTGTGGGTATAAAAAAAATAAACTCAAGTTGGTTATCACTTACTCAACAGATGGGGATACGATGTTATAGATCAAATTATTTGGATAAAATCTGTTGAGTAATAAGGAAAAATTTATTCTGATTAATTAGAGCTTTGGTCTAAGATAAATGATGGAGAGGAATGTAGTGAGGGCAGGGAATTATTCAAAAATATAAAAAATACATGTTTAGTTGGTTATAAGTGTCCTTCTGGGAATAAGGCTGAATATAGAACAAAAATTTCCAACAATATCATCTTTGCAAGGTCATAAAATGGAATTAATAAACCAAAAGAAATATATTAAATTGCAGATTTGATGATGCCTGGGGCAAAAAAACTTGAATTCGGAGGTAAAGTTCAGAAAGGATGGCTGAATTTGAAACACAGCTAGCTCACTCTTTACCGTTGCCATCATTGCCTTAAAGAAGACTTTTTGTATTTATTTGTTTAAAACTCCAAAGTTTAAGTACTTTGTAAAAGATGCATCATCTAGAGTATCAAATCATAATAAGATTAATATAGTTGTATCTAAACTCTAACAGCCAAATTTAGCTAACTAAAAAAGTCAAAAATTAAATAAGTTTTGTATGTTTAGGAATTTTTTATAAATTGTCCTCGTTGTAATCGAAATTACGATGACATTCATCTGTAGGGATTTGTTAAGTAATAAGGCAGTTAGTAGCACATGTGCATTGGTACTCTTTTATTTATCTAGATTGCTATCAAAATAAATTTCTTAACAAATATGGAGCTGCAGTACAAATACTAATTTCAAAGAAGAGTTATTATAATTAGGTACAAATCTAATGTTCCAAATGTAAAACAAACTCAATGATCGACCTTTATTTCTAATGTTCGAAATGCAAAAATCACAAAATCTGCAAAAACTGTTTTTGGTCTTTAAATAAGTAGAAAGAGGGATTATCAGAGGAAGAATTAAAGAAAGCAAACAAACAAGTACATTAATGGAAAATGAAATTAGTAAAGAATAATCCTTTAATGAGATTCAAGTGTTTTGAGTGTAAAAAATAAATGAGTTTACCATTTTGGAGCTGTTAGATCTGTCAGAGTTGGATGTGGTGTGGAAAGTGCGAAAGAAAAACTAATTAAATTCATCCGCACTATCAAAGTGATAGACATAACGAATACTTGATGATTTGAAGCTGTTCATTAATTGAATTAATTATATAGTTTATAAACATAAGGTTGAATTAATTAAAGTATTGATGATGGAAAATGAACACTAGAACTTGAACAAAGAGAACTAAGTGTCTCCATAGGGTGAAATTTAGCCTCATCTGCTCTAAAATTAATGGAAGAAAAGAGTCGAAAACATCATCTACAACATCTATATAGCCTAAAAACATATTTAGAGTCCTAAAACACCCATAATAACATCCAAGGGATCTAGTGAGATACACTAGGATAAAAAATAGCTTCACAAAGATGATATTTGGGAAGAGTTCAGAAAGTAATTCAATATCAGTATGGTGGCAACTGTTAACAAGCTATATATAAACGAAAGGCTTATCTAGCATGTGATTCATTTTTTAGCAGGACTCCCTTTTATTTAAAACTCTAAAAAAATCATAAAAAGCATAGTCTAGTATTATGATCCTTCTAGAAGTTTTGTAAAGTCTTTAATTCAAAGCCTAGTTCCTGTTCTATAAAACCAGGAGAAATCGGAATTCAATAGAATAAATGTCATTCTTTATACTTTAAACGTAAATCTAATCACACTTAGAATCTGTTCATGCAACAATCACCTTAAAATTCTAAGTTCAACAGTTGCATTTACTTGCATGGAGGTTAAGGGATAAAAGTACAGGAAAAAGTGAAATGGCCTTTTGAAAAAAGTGGTACTATTTGTTTATGGTACAATATGAGCAAAGATACAAAATAGTGCAAATTATTTGAAATTAGTGGGGAGAAGTCAGGTTTTGATATTGTTCTCAAAAATAAAAAAATCTATTTTGAAAAGATTAAGGAACAGCGAGGTTTCAATATCTTAAGGAATGATTCTGCTTTTCTATGCGAAGCTGAGTACAATACCGATGTTAGGCTTTAGATTGAGTTTGAGATTAAGAAAAAGATTTTTCAGAAGGCACTTTTCATAAATGTAGGTTTCATTTTATGAAGGTAAACATGAACAATTTTGTACTTAATGGTATATAACTGGATATTTTCACTCCAACTCTTTCTGATTACAATATTCTAGATTCTCATTTACTTAGAGTCGAAAATCTAAATTCGAAACAAGGTTTTCTCTATGAAAGTGACATCAGAAACTTTGTTTGTATGTTTGACAGTGTTTTGAAACATGTCTTCTTACTTTATACAGCTATAAGAGCAAAAACTTATACCATTCAAGATCAATAGCTTCATAGTCAATAAAAATAGGAATAGAACAAAAACTAAGAAAATAAGAAATAGAGAGAATTTAATGATAGTATTTTCAACAAATCCCTAGATCCAGTGAAGACAATCTTATTTGATGCAATTAACAGGCGCAATGGAATCATGGGTCCATAAGGATCTGTCTACAGAAATATAAGCATTCATAAAAAATAAATGGCTCTTTATGGAGGACTTCATACATATGTAGGATTTTTGAATGTGCTGAAAATACATTCAAAAAATGCCACTGAAAACACTCATCTTTATACCAGTGCTCTAGGTGAAGTCATTATGCTTTTCAAAAATATTTTTTTAAGCAAAGCAGCCTCTATTGTATTTTTAATTTTATTTAGGAATAATCTTAAGGAATAAAGCTTTTTAGAATTCTGAGTAGCTTCTTTGTTGAGACTGAAATGTTTGGTTATACTGAAGAAATTACACCTAAACTTAAATAGCTCTATGTGGCGCTTAACAACAGAATAATGAAGCAAAAAGTAAAATTAATGTGATATAGTTTATCAAAAAAGTAATTTGGGGTATACCAGCAGGTGAGTTTCTATAACTCCCTTAGCTCTAAAATTACTTGAATTTAGCAAAAGGGCTCTATTTAGAATAAATACAAAACAGCCTCAATATCTTCAATGTTAAAGATATCATCAATTTCATTTTTGATAGATATGACCGAATCAACTGCTGCTTCGAGCATACCAGGTCTAGTAGCATTGACTATCGCAAGAAAATCAAAAAGTACCCTCAGGTTTTGGCTGAGTATTTTAAAATAATTGAAACAATTGTAGAGATTAAAAGATATGATAGCGATATAGCTACTATAACTCAGCAGATTATTTCTTCTTTCCATTACAACGCTAGTGCTTGCTTCATTGAGGCAGTGGTGATTTTTCTCAACAACCTTTTTGATAAAGATCAAGGAATCTAAAATTATTTTAAAGAGCAGTTTTAAACTGTCCATCAAGCGAAAATGGGCCTATTTACAACTCTTGCTAATAATAATTGTTGGAAAATTAAGGCTCTTTTGATCAAATTGATCTTAAGAATATATGGGGTCAAAGTAAATCAAAATCTACTTAGATGTTTCGCCCGAACGGATAAAAGGATTTGCTAGGTCTATGTATTCGTTTCCCAACCATAAATCCTAGAGTTTCTTCAATCAAGTCTCAAGACATTGATAGATCTGTGGATTTTTCTGAAGACAAGTTTTCATTTAACTCCACAAATGTTCGAACTATCATGGCTATGAGGCCACTCTCTTACTAATAGTATGCTCAGTTGAATGATTAATAAATAGTGAAAGTTATTTGGTAATGGGGAACAACGACAAACTTCTAAGAATACTATTTGGGGGAGAAGGGAGATGAGGGAGACAAGAAGGATAAAGAAAATCCTGCAGTACTTTTGTTAGCCGATTTATACAAAGGTTCCGCATATAAAATAAGAAAGATGGTAAATTTACATTTATATAGATTAGTTAAATATTTCTGTCCAACCATGATTTGCTTGCGTTAACTGCGGATCTAATGACTTGGGTCATATAGTGCTTGCTTTTGTGTGAGTGTGATTCCAACAGCATGATAAAATCTGATCAAATACTGTATAAAACTATCGAAGAGACTAAGGCAAACTTACTAAAATTGATATCTATTTACAGGATGGACACTTAAGGGGAAGAGTAGTAGGCATTTAAGAGTTAAATCGACATATTTAAACTTATACTTATTTCAGTGAAGTCTAAATATTCAACAGAAGTGTCTCAATATCAGCATCGGATTTTTTTGCTTATAAGCAAATAAGTCATCCATAGTCTTTACCTTTAACTGAAGGAAACTAAGTTTTAAGAATAGGGTAAATATGAATAGAAAATAAAACATATCTTATCGAATTGCTACAAATGCATAATCGAGCATTTCATTAAGAATGGGAATGAAGATATTGTTTAATTTCAAGATGAAGGTGGCATGGAAAAAATCGAGTAATAGAGACTTATCCTTTTAAACATCATTTAACAAATATTTTAGATATTGCTTCACTTAGCATCACCAGGCAACAATACACTCATGTAAGATGCAAACTCCAAAAGAAATCAGGCGATTTTTTAAAATTTATTTTCAGAGTAAAGTCATAACGGATAGGGCACATTTCTCTACGAAATTTTTGCGATTTTGTAAAATATGTATGATGAATATGATGACATCGAAAATATTTCCTAGAAAAAACTAGCTTTGACTTTAATAAAAAAGTACTTGATCTTTCTTATTGAAATCAGCGAAAATTCAGGAAATCTGAAAATTTAAAAATACGAAGAGATAATTAAGAACATTTTTTTGAATACTTTGGGCTTCTTTGAAGCTAAATTCTATCATTGTACCTATAGTGAGGATTCGATAAAAATAAGTCAATTCAAAAATACAAATGAACTAAAAAACATGTTAGTCAACATCTTTTTATAGCTTCTGCAGTTGATGAAATTTATCGAGGAGTCTAGTTGTGCCAAACATAAATCTTTCTACTAGCTTATGAAGCCGAAGAAAAAACATAAAAATATGAATATTATTAAAAACATTTTTCCAACTATATGGAGAAAAGTTGATTAAAAGGTTATTTAGTTTATTTCTCTCAACGTAGAGACTCTGAAAAATTAATAAGCGAGGAATAAGCTGTAAGAACATTTAAAACAGCAAAGACTTTTTCGCTAAGTTAAACCTATTGAAAGAGCTATCACAAAAATTATCGATAAAAAGAAAGATGAAGAGAAAAAAGCATCTTAAGAAATTTAAAAGAAGTCAGTTTTTTCTTACCAAAATAACTAAGCTGAAAAATGCAAGATCCTTACGTAGTTTTAAGAAAGTGTAGCAATGTTTATGTTTTAAAATAATAATAGACAGAATAACTAATCACAACAAAGAAAAATTCAGCAAGAGGCAATCAAAAGGTGTACTAAAAATCAGGAAAAGAAACTTTGGAAACTCAACAGAGTTTATGAAGGATTTTGGGCAAATTAAAACTTCTATAGATATTCTCAAAATATTGAAACTTTCCTTTACGATAACACTTTAAGTAATTTTTACAAAAGAGTAAGGTCCTAAAGACAATCAAAGTATCTTCTACAATCATTTATATCTATATAACCTAAGGAATCTGAATGTTTGGATCTAAAATATGGAGATGAATAGATATTTACGAATGATTTTGTTGAGGATGAAGGAGAGAAGAATATTCAGAATTAAAGAAGGAAATCAGATAAATACATTCAAGTTGGATTCCAGTTTTTAAAGAAAAAAGTTATCTAAAAGATTAAAAAATCAGCATTGCTGAATAATTAAAAATCAGAAGAGCTATCTTAGAAAAAGCTCTAAGTATTTTATTTCAAAGAAGTACTCCTAGTTTAGCCTATGAAAGTCAGTGTGGGAAATCTAAAAATAGATCAAAATATGCTCTAATTTCAATACAGACCATCTAGTCATCTTCAGCACATTTCTCTTTTAAAAAACAGACAAAGTGTCAATGACTTATTAACCCGTCGATGGTCACTAAATGAAATCTAAAGTTATCAACTAAAGAAATTTATGCTCAAAGCAATTAGTATTTAACTTTATTTCAAAGAAAAATATTCAGTATTCTTTTCTTTTTATGGAAATTCAGAAGCATCTTTTGCTAAGTTTTTAGAACTGATTCAAAAAATGAGGAAAATTGATTGCTCAATCTAAAAAATACCATATCCTTTAAAACTCTTTGATCCCAGCAAATTTACAGACAAGTTCCAAGTGACTGAAAGTTGGAAAAATAGAGAAATGTCTAACTTTTAATACCTCCTTTGTCTCAACATTTTAAGTGGTAGGAGCAATAATGATCTTAACCAATACTTCATTTTTCCATGGATTCTAGCTGACTACCGTTCTTCCAAAGTAAAAAAAGACCAGAATAAGTATAGGGATCTCTAAAAAAATATGGGCTCACTTGGTTCATTTGAAAGAATACAAAAGTTCATATAAATCAAAAATAATATTGAGCAAAATCTCAAAGAATAGTTCAGCTAACCACACTTCTTTGGTTTCCATTATAGCAATTTGCCTATTGTCCTTCAATATTTAGTTAGACTTTATCCTTACGCTGAAGGCAGTATCCAACTTCAAGGAGGAAAGTTCGACATACCTGACAGACTATTTATATCTATTAACGATACTTTCAAAAATGCGATTACTTAAATGTCAGATGTGCGAGAATTGATACCCGAGTTTTACTATTTCCCTTAATTTTTGATAAATGGATAGAATTTCGATTTTGGAGTTCAACAAAACAACGAACGAGTCGATAATGTTTAGATTCCCGATGGTTACTCTAATGCGTAGAAATATTAATACTCAGATATGATTTTATTGAAGCGCATAGATAGTAGTTGGAAAGTTAATAAGTAGGCCAGAATTTACATAAATGGATTGATTTGATTTGGGGTTACAAGCAATATGGTAAGTAGGCCTAAGCCAGCTATAATAAATTCCACTATTTATCATATGAAGGCAACGCTCCAATCATCTTCCAAGAAGAAAAGCTTTAAAATGTATTTTGTCTATTAAAGTAGAAATCATCAATAGAAACACACATATGTTATTTTGGTAAAGTGCCTTCACAAATTTTTACGAAGCCTCATCCAAAAAGAAATCCTCTTCCAAATATCTGTCTTTCTCAATATACTGAAGGCTACACAAGAGCAAATCTTTTTATAAATGAGAAAACTCTACCTTAAAATGTTTTGTAACAAATGATAAGGCACTAAACTGGTATCTTTTCTTATCAAAACTAAGCTTGCATTCATTTTAGATACAGTCAAGCAAATAAAAAATATTTGCTTTTAAGGCGAGATGGAAGAGGTGTCATCTTTCAAAATTAAAAAAGTGACTACACTAAAGATCTATCATATCAACGATACTTATCAATCACAACTCCTATATACTTCAATATTTTGATTGATAAGTATGAGTTTACTTACATTTTTGATGAATCAATCAATTTTTAGAAGTTTCCTATAGCCTCACTTTGGGGAGAGTACCTATTTTTTGGGGGACTTTGGGGTGGAAAAATATGGAGTTACGATATCATAACAAAAGATGAGTTACCACACTGCAAGCATAGTGACACAGTCACTGCCATAGTTGCAGACGAATAGTTATCCGTGGTTGTTTCAGGAGCAATAAACGGTTAAATAATAGTATGGTAATTCGTAAGTAAATCAAATTTAAACCCAACCAATTTGACTTTGACTCATGTACCTTATACTCATGCAAGTAGAAAACTAATCTACAAGAATAAAATTGTAACGCATTATAAAAAAATAAACAAGATAAGTATAAATGCAGATTTGAGAGTTGCTGTATGTTCCAGTTAAGATGGGTTGGTCTCATTGATAGATATCTAGAGATATGAGGTGATTAGAGTAATCAGGTTAGGTATTCCTATCCAAAATGCTTTAATTCTGAACTACCCCTATTTTATGGTTTTTATCTCTTGTAAACAGAATAAACAGTACTGTTTCAGTCTCAATGGTCAAATGTTAGACTAAAGCAACTTTTAAAATCTTCATAAAGACGTCCGAATTTGTGTGATAAATGGGTATCAAGAGAGAGTGGTCATAAAAAAACAAAATGAGACATACTTCTCAGTTTTAAAACTACCATAGATGAGAGAAGAAACTAAAGTATAGATTAAAAAAGATGATAATGAAATACTTTAGTTTGAAGTGAGTACAAACCAAATCGATATTTAAATTTTGTTCAACACTCCCACCCATCTCGTGCATTGCAGCAACAACCTAGTACCTTTAACACCTGGCAAACCGAAATCTGGCAAGAAAAATAATAGTTATAGTAATTGATTAACTGACACTCTGTACTTTTATTAATTGTATCAAATATAAATATAAGATTTTGATAATTAATATAGGTAGTAGGTATATCATTAAAGGTATAGATACTTTAGTTTGGGGAAGTACATATGAAGACATTATACAGTTTTTCGATCGTTTTTCAAACTTTTTCCCCCTAAATCAATTATTTTTACATAAATTCAAGCATATAAGAGTATTCTTCCATTTGCAGTATTTTAGCAGGTCAACAGCCTAAACTTCCAAAAAGTTTTTACCTAAGTTCAAAGAGTTAAGGTATAGCCAATTCTGAACCGATAAAATTTATAGCCCTCTTATCCCTATTTCATTATTATCTAAGTGATGAAGAGCATACATAGGTTTAGATTTTATAGTTTTGGCCATTTGCCTTTGACAAGTATTTAGATACCCTTTTCATTTATTTTATTTCCCCCTTTATAAACATATTCTTACAAACATTCAGAATTGAGAGATTACTAATTGATGCTTTTACCAAATACTAGATGCCTTAATTACCTATATTTTTTCCTCCTTAATAAGCTAAAAATTACCAAGATCTAGATGATAGAGGTTAGGCCACTAAACTCTCGAAAAATGTTTGAGACCCTACTTTTAGAGACAGTTTTTGGAAAGATTAATCACATCAAATGAGTATTTCTGTTGGCGTACGAGTTGCTTGACTCCATCTTTTCCTAAATTTTTGTCTCCTAAATATTATATTATATATTTAGATCTATAACTTCTTAATAGACTTGAAACCATGAGTTAATTTGATCAAACTTTTGCTGAGTAAGTCTGATTCCTTGTCCATTACCTTTCTTTCCTCTGCCCTTGTAATACGTATGTATTCCTATAGCTATGAAATTACCATTAACTTCCTACAAAATGGGTCCTCCACTCATTCCAATTTAAGTAGGAAAAGGGTAGCTGATGATTTAGTCGTTAATTTGTACTTTGCCATTGAAACTATGCAAAGTTATCAACTTATTTTAGATGTGTGTAAAACCCATTATACTTTTATTTGAAGTTAGGCTATGCTACTGACTGGTGAAATTAAACCCTAAATAACCGTAGTTTGCCTATAGGTTGACGTTTTCTTATAATTTGATAATTCCATAGTCATTTTTGCATAAACTCTATTCATAAAGTTCGTTTCCTTTTTGTGATAATTTCTAAAACTCTTTGGGAAAAAATATTTATTTTGCTTTGTACACTTCTTTCTCTTTGTATTTGTGGTAACTTGGGCTGTAACTAACATTTGAGGCAGCCTCTCCATAATCTAGTGAAAATAAGTTATGAGCACAAGTTAAGACTATATTTTTACTGATAAGAAATCCAGTTCCATACTTTTTATGCCCTCCTACTTCATACATGACAACGCCTATCGAACAGTAAGGATATTATTTTAAATTTTAAATTTAGCTGTCCATTGATAGTTCAAGATCATCACTGCCTTTTCTAGCGAAATTCATTCTTGAAGCATATTTATTAATTTTTGGTGTTAGAGGGCCACATGCTGGTCTGTGTATGCCCGTTTAATAGTGGGGGTTGACCAGATTAGTAGGTTTTCTTAAGTAGAGGTTTTTGTTTTAATAAAAAACTGTCTTTTATTTTGCCTTCGATTTTTCCCATTGTATAATAAATATTTATTTTTCTAAACTTCAGGATTTAACTATTTGATTTTTAACACATAGGGATGTTTTTTAAGCATTTCCAAAAAAAGTAAACTCAACTTTCGATAAATTTGATGACCAAAGTCTAAAATAAAAAAACTTGTTCTTATAAAATCACAATTTTTTCTTTGGATTTTTGCTGCAGTAATTACCATTTTCCATTTTTTGTTGTTTATTGACTGAATTTGTTATCTTTTCAATAATCCATTTACTAAAACAAACAAGTTTTGGAAAGATTGAGGGAAGAGATCTCTGTTCACATCAAGTCTGACGCGGATATCACACTTGACAATATGAAAAAGATCAGATACTTAGATTTTGTTATGGCTGAAGGTTCGAGACTCTTTAGCGC
>Ga0194117_10005502_pt1 | contig 11513 bp, 2 predicted proteins | sample TA2MahsurfametaG_FD_160579 | JGI IMG/M metagenome (GOLD analysis project Ga0194117, IMG submission 160579) | Freshwater microbial communities from Lake Tanganyika, Tanzania - TA2015009 Mahale N1 surface | ecosystem: Environmental > Aquatic > Freshwater > Lake | place: Tanzania: Lake Tanganyika...
TGACCTAAAGAACGTCAAGAGCTATGAATTTCATAGACGAAATGAATCTCCAACTCACCGAATATCAACTTCAAAAAGCACTCAAGATGGAACAGAAAGAGATTAAGACTGGCGAACATTACCACCGAGAAAAATATGCTAAGGAGGCCCTCATATAATTAGATGAGGAGGCAGACATAAGTAAAAATACAGAATAAGATATTTATATAGGTAGATGGTCCAACTACAAAGTTCCAGAAAAACCAGAGTAGAGGCTGACTCTCAGTAAGAAAACCAAAAGAAGCAACTATCAATAAAACCTTACCTATCGTTATCTAATGTAGCGATAAAGAGGCTATTTGCAAACTCATACACAGAGTGAACATACAATACCAAAGCTCAAAGTGATTCTGCATCAATTAGAGTGTCCTCTTGATGTTCCTCCTCTAAAGCAAAGTAATAAAGTCAGAACTGCAATAAGTGCTGGAAAAATGAAAAATCATATAGGTCCTCAAGCTTTAGTGATATCAAATAAACAAGAAATTAAACCAAGCATTAAATCTGCAAGAAAGACTTTAAATGGAATTGGAGGCGTACCAGAAATATTGCAAAAAGGAGAGAATAAACGACCTGATTCTGGTACATATTTCAAAGGTCAACCTGCTTCTAGTGGCTATCAAAAAATAAAAAGATCCTTTGGAGGTGTTACTCAATAATGTGAATTATTGTACTAGAAAGAAATTTTAAGCCAATTAATAAAGGGTAACATAAATAAGCCACAAAACAAAGAGACAGGTCCTTTAGCTAGTATGCTTAACTATTTTACGATGAGCGGAGGAGATACTAAAAAAAAGGTGAATGCAAAGTTAGGATTGGACAGACTTCTATGCTGATAGTTGAGTACTTTATTTTTTTAAAAGGGTTATTATTCAAATGTAAAGTTATCAAAATTCATTTTTTAGATATTTTTGTTGAGAATGAACAAATAAATCAATTATTTTGTTCTTCATGAAAATAAACTTAAAATTATTTGTTCTTAGCTAAGTGACCTATTCTTTATTTCACTCCATTTTTAACTCTTCTTTTTGCTTTTAAAATTCTGAATCGTGTCCTTATGAAAACATTAATATTTGGACTGACTTATTAGAAAGATTCTAACAAGTTACTTAAAGAATTTTCTTAAAGAAAAGATATCAACAGTTGTAATTTATAAGTACAAATGATTTAAGAGGTCTTTTGATATCTATTCTTGTGATTACTATGTTTCTTTCTATCTTTTTTATGAGAAAAACCTTTTAATATCTTTTGAAAGTCGTTTACGATTTTACTGCTTTATGTTTTTTAAATATTTTTTTAAAAAAGTACTTATTCAAGATCAAAATATCTGCAAGAGAACAATCTGAAAAAGATAATCTAAAAAATTGATACGATTTACAAAATAAGAGTAATAATAAAAATCTTATTCAATTTTTTCTTATAGAAATCTGTTTCTTCAATTTTTCATTTATAATACCTTAAAGATGCAAACAACAATCAAAGAAGATTTTAGATTTAATTACAAAGGAGTTGAATATGATCCACTGATTATGCTGAAAAACATCCAGGAGGGTTATCTTTCCTTAGGAACATGAAGGCAGTCACTAAAGACTTCACTTAATATTTCAGGTAAAAAACTGTCTATTCAGAGCTCTTCATTCTGAATAAGCAGAAAAGATACTAAAAAGTTTTAGAGTCATAGACACTCACCAGCCTACAAAATCTTCATAGGAATACATGGAAATCTACAAAAAAGTTTAAACTTATCATGAGCCTCTATGGTCTATTTAAATCTTACTTTGCCTTTTACTAACTGCGACATGGGCAATTGGTCTAACAAGCTCAATAGCAGTTGTAAGCATCTTAAGCTTTGCCTTTACCCAAATTTTAATTGGATGGGTGGGACACTCAGCAGCCCATAACAGAAATAAAAATCTGAATCTTTTCGGCAGAATTGAAACAGCACTTTTAGGAGGATTTTCTTTGGAATGGTGGTCACCCAAGCATAATATGCACCATATGTTCACTAATATAACTAAATACGATGAAGATATTCAACACGAATACAAAGTGTACTTCTATCCCTTCTTGTATCTCAAATGGAGATACGATTCTTTCGAATCTGTTGTCAAAAATAGAAATTGGGTATAAATTTAACTATTTAGATTGACGTTACTTTGATAATCACAAACTATGTCTCTCTATACATTTTTAGTGCCAACTTTTTGTACTTTTTGATTGGTGGTTTGATTGCAGGTTTCTACTCAGCCTACGTCTTGATCGGAAATCATGAAAGAGAAATCAGATTCGCCTAAAATCCTCAAATGCCATTCATCGATCATCAAATTGTTAGTTGCAGAAACTATAATCATGAAAATCTATTCTGGCTCTTGTTTATGGGAGGAATGCAATACCAAACTGAGCATCATCTTTTCCCTCAAGTGCCTTTCTATAGACTTCCAACTTGTAAAAATTTGATTAAAGATGAGCTGAGTAGACTCAATAAGACTTTAATCTATGGTCCTGTCCTTTGAATGATTCTGTATGTAAATGATGATTATAAATTTTTTTATATAAAGCAAGCCATAGTTGAAGAAAAAAATAATAGTTATCATATAAGCTAGCAACTGTTTAGAAAAATATTTGTTAAACGTGCAAAAATTAAACTAAGTATTTCATTTTTATGATATTACAAGTAGCAGATTATAGTAATCTTTAAAGTAAGTTTTGATTTCAAAATCGTAAATAAAAAAACAATAGAAAATGATTTCAAAAGAAGAGAGTTTTTTTGATTTTTTGTGCTTTAGAATAGTTTACTAACTCATAGCCAATTTTAATATATAATATGTTTTATTTGATTATAATAATCAACACACATCAATCACATACACTGGCATCTGCAGCATTTCTATCTTCTAATTTCTATTGGATCAGTTTGAACACTTTTCTACATATATTAAACACTTGTAATCAATCGATAACTAATATGTGATGGTCCCTCGGGGGCTTCTAATTTAACCTGAACTTCATTTTCTCTTTTTGGACTTTAATTTTGAATATTATTCTATACATTTGCTAAGTGAACTTCATTTAATTACCTTTCCATGTTTTCTAAAGCTTAATCCCTCATAGATTCCAATCTTTAAGGCCTTCTTTACTCTAATATTTAAATATTACGTTAGTTTTAGTTCAATTGATTGCTATTTCTTTTCATCTTTGGCCCTTGATGCACTTTTTTCGATAAGCTTTTGTTTTTCCCCTACTTTTTGATATGTTTGCTTTTTTCCTTACCTTATTTTTGACTTTGTTTTTTATTTTGCTCTTTTTTGATTTATTTAGTTTTTCTTTTGATGTTCATTAAAGTAGCACTTCTTAGTCTTGATTTGATATTAGCTGATACATTGGATTCTTGATTTTGTTACATTTTTGTTTATTGTTATCTTTATATTTATAATCATGTTAAAATACTAAAGAATTTATATTCTAGGAAATTACATTTTAGATAAATACAGTTATAATTTTTGTTGGGTCTTCAAAAAAAATATCCATAAAGATAGATTTAGAAAAAACTGATGATGACTAACTATTCTTAAATTGTACATAATTAAAAAATTTATTTGAAAAATATCTAAAATAAATTTTCATATAAGGTTTTTACATCTCGTGTAAAAAACATACTAAACTTTGATCTTTATTAAAAAATATCAAAATTAAGTCTAAAAAAATTAATAATAATCGATTTAGCAATATATCACTTTTAACTTTTTACTATAATTTAAATTTGAATGTCCCAAAACATCAATATAGTAGTAAGAATGCGACCTTTGCTTCGCTTCTAAACAGAACCAGCTTGGATGATAAAAAATAACTCAATAATGGCCCTAAAACCACATACGACTTCTAGAACCAACAGGAGTCAATCACCAAATCTTAAACTACAGGGTATAAACGAATCAAAAGAGTTAATACAATAATTCAACTTCGAAAAAATAGTCCCCTAAAACGTAACTTCATAACAAATCTACAAGCAACACTTAAAGTCCACTTTTTTGTAGTGCTTCCAAAATAGACGAAATGTATCGATTATGGCTTATGGCCAGACTTGCTCAGGAAAAACACATACAATATTAGGAACAAAATAAGCACCAGGAATCAATCCTTGCATACTTAAAGACTTGTTTTTGCTCAAGCAGAATCGAAAATGTAGTTATAAAGTTAGCTACATCGAAATTTATAATTAAAAGTTAAGTGACTTGCTTGTGCGAAAAGGTCAGTAGAAATAACTTAAAATTAAGGAAGATGATAAATGTGGATACGATATTTCAGGAGCGACCAAAGAGCAAGTAAATTCATTTTAGTAAGCAGTTAAAATACTAGAAAAAGGATAAAAAAACCGACAATACGGTAATGGAGAACATCATGAAAGATCTTCTCGTTCTCATACATTATTTCGGATAGTAATTGTTTGTCAAATTAGTTTGTTTAAGAATGGGACTAAAACCTTACTTCAAACACTTTTATGATTACAATAGTGGATTTGGCAGGTTCAGAGAAATTAGTTTCCTCAAAACAATCTTCAACTGAGACAGGCTTCATAAATAAATCTTTGTTTCAATTGACAAATGTTATTGCAAAATTGTCTTAAAATTCATAACACATTCCTTTTAGAGATTCTAAGTTAACTCGACTTTTGTAACCTTCCATAAGTGGAGATGGCAGATCTTTTTTGATATGCTGTGTATCTCCTTCATCACATTGCTACAATTAAACTTTATCGACTTTAAGGTTGGCTTAAAGAGCTAGAAAGATTTAGTTTAAAAATGAAGAAAATGAATTAAAATAGTCAGAGCTTTAAGATGTTAAAAACAAATTAAGATTGAAGAATAAATAGTGTCAGGAACTGAAGAGGCAACTAGAATTACTAACTCAAAAAATATAAATCCTTTCTCAAAAATAAAGAAGACAGCCCTAATCCAAAGAGAAAAAATATGACCTACTTATTTTATTAGATCATTAGAACTTCACCATATTTTTAGGTAATAAAATTCTGTAAACTGATTAAGCCTCAGATTAAGTCAAACGTTTAAAATAGTAGTTTATTGTAAAGATGCAAGCTTTATACTAGTCCTATACTCGATAGATAGTCGACTTATGCATTGGAGATGAGTTTGACTTAAAAATAGATGAAATTTGCTTTATGAATATGGTATTAGAGCATGAGAAAGTGTAATAATACAAACTTGAAATTATCAATCACTTCATTAGAGAAAAATAAGAAAAGAAACTTTAGGATAACTCTAAATTTTACACAGCTTTAGAAATTTATAGAAATAAACTTTTCTCAACCATATAATCATCCTAAAATTCCATTTTCAAACATTTACCTAGTGAAGGTTTCAGCAGTCAGAAAGATTACTCCATGAGTAATTATTCTCTCAAGAGCATTTAAAAATCAACAGCTAAAAAAATACAGCCTATTTATTAAACCTAAGAAAATGGTCACTAGATAATAGTTTGGGGCAGTAAAAAAGATTATAGAGTCTGCAAGGGACAAATCTATAATTCCAATATGATCAAGTTAAATACAATAAAAAATATAAAGCAAGTAGTATGTGGTTACCATCATACTTTAGTTTTGACATCTGAAGGTCAGGTATATGGATGGGGCAAGAATACTTAAAAACAAATTTTACCTGCAGAAAAAGACTCAATAGCCACTCCTACTATCATTTAAGGTATTAAAGATACAATCAAAAGTTTAGCAGCTGGCTGGGGACATAGTTTAGCCTTAACAAAATAAGGATAACTCTATAGTTGGGGATATGGCAAAGACGGGCAATTAGGTTTAGGATCCAAGAATATAGTACCAAATCCGACCATTATTTCTTTTGCTAATAAGATAACAAAAATTTTCGCAGGGCATTCTCATTCTGCCTTCATTGACTCTGAAGATGATTATTATGCTTTCGGATTTAATGAAGACTACAGATTAATGATAGGAGATACAAAAATTGTTCTTTCACCCAAAAGAGTTGCAATCAGAGATGTAAAGTAGGCAGGATTAGGCGTAAGTCATTCTGCAATCATTACAAAAAGTGGACTTTTGTACTGTGGAGGTGTTGGCACAAATGGTGAGTTAGGAGTAATTTTAGACTAGAATCATACAGGATGGTAACAAATGTAAGTTGTAGATAAGAAATTTGAGGCCTAGCCTTATTAAAAAATATGTCCTCTTGTTCAGGTTTAAGTGTTTAGGTAAAAAAATAAAGCATAAAAAGTACGCTGTGGTGAAAATTCTACTTTTGTGCTAACTGAAAATAAAGAGCTATGGTCCTTCGGAAAAATAGTCGGAGGTAGAGTAGGGCATAAAAAGTTGACGCCTACCAAAATACTAGAGGAAGTAGATTAATTACAAATCGGCTGTCGAAACGGTTTGGCATATAGAAAAAAAGATAAAAAACTATACAGTTGGGGTTTCAATCTATATGGTCAAACAAATCCAATTTTGATGGGAGATATAGAATCACCTCAATTAATCCAAAATATAACCGAAAAGAGCATATTAGGTATGTCATGTGGCTTCTTCCATTCCACAATTTTAACCAAATGATTTGATAATTTGTCCATTTTGAACCTTCATTGCTTGAATTTCATGTAAGTTATATATAAACAGCCAGTTTCTTTTGTATTTTAGCTCCCTTAGATAATACTTTTGTTGCAAATTTTATTCAATTTTTTATATTCTCTTTTAAATGGCTTAAAATCCAAACTTCATTGTGGAGCTATTCATACGTACTCTCTCTATCAAGCACAAATTAACCTTTTAAAAGGATAAATAAGAGTAGATGTTTAAACATATAGGTACTTTAGAGTGCTCTTCGATACATATCTAAATGGGCAAGGCAATCCAGAAGAACTTAAAGACTACATTGCTGCTGGAATTGATGATCAGCATACTATTGATATCATAGCTGATGAAGTTATCGAATGGCAAGCTAAAGCTGCTGAAATGAGAGCCGCTTAAGAAGCCAAGAAGCAATAGCAGTTAGCTTAAAAAGCTAAATTGGAAGAATATGCCGCAAAAAAGACTGCAAAGGTTAAATAAGACCATGAGCACTAACGCAAAGAAAAAGTTGAGGAGCATGGCAAAAAGAAGCACAAAGGATAGCACAAACCTAAACCTGAGACCAACAACTAAGGCAATAAAGCTGAACATGAAGCTAAAGGTGAAGCAAAAGGCGAAGGTGAAGGTAAAGGGGAAGTAAAAGGTTTGAAATATCTATTAACTCAACAAGGAAAGTAGAAGTGTAAGTTTTTCCCATTTTGTAAAAATCCATAGACTTGCTAATATTTTCATCCAACTGAAAAAGTAGCATATCTTTACATCATTCAGCAGTAAAAAAATTGACCAGGGAGAGAGTGCATTAAAATAAAGTTAAAAAAATAAACTAAAACAAATAAAAAAACAAATAAAAGCACTCTCTCCTAATGGTAAACAAACAAAAAATAAACTGCTGCTGAATGTTTTATTTTTTTCTCTTTATTAATTCAGTGCACCTATTTCCCTAGATGCCGTTTCGGGGATAGTTGTCTCTACGAACATGAGGCATGCAAGTTCAAGGAAAAATGTACCAAAATGAACTGTCCCTTCGCTCACCCTTTTAAAAGTAAATAGATGTTTAAAAAGAACCAAATCCTCTCGAGGAAATGATGAAATCATTTATGACACAACATAATCCTTTAAGCCGACCCAAAAAGAAATACCATCCCAAAAATAAAGAACATCATGCTGGACAATAAGCAGCGCATGAGGAGCTAAAGAAATAATGATGATAATGAAACTCTGGACCCTACTTTTTCAATTGTTGTAAATGATAAAAAAATCAAATTATCTTTAAAAATTCACAATTTATTTAAACGACTTTCTTCTTTAGATTCACTGTATTTTTTTGAAGATCTTCTTTAAACTATCACTTTATTTCTTTGAACTCTTTTTTCTAAAAATTTCTGGTCAAAATCAAATTGTAGCTTGAAGAGCTATAATTTAGCCTGAAGAGCTATAATTTATAAAAAGTTATAATTATCATATATTAACTGAATAAAACTAATCAAATCGAGAACTCACAATTGAAGTTTTAGATCCCAAGCAAAAAGCGAACTCAATCTATATAATATCGAGTCCAACGAGTGAGGCTTATAATTTGATTTATAAATTCTCATGATGCAGGTCAAATAAAAGTGCAGTAAATGCATGTATAACTTCACTATGCTAAAATTACCAAGGAAACTGCCTTGCTGTTAACATTCCATATGCTAACCTTGCATTCGGGAAATCACCTAATCAAAACAAGAATTAATCATTTGCGGTTTTTGTACTTCTAGAGTCCCCAAATAAAAAATGAGGAACTTATCTCTCAATACCACTATTCTTTTGACATTAAGCTAAACTCCTACATTTTTTCCACATCAAAGGAAAGAATAATAGAATCTATTGCTACATGATCTACCTTTGAATAGTTACACGAGTCCTAGATAGTTGCCTGGAAATGAGCTCTGCCCAATACATCGAGCTCCTCTTGATATAGTTTGCATTTCCGACAAACAGAGAATCTGTCCACATTGCGCTCTTTTTGGAAATCATCGAGAACATCGGTTTAAGAGGTTAGATGACTTTTAAAGAGAAGTAGGAGAAAAAAAGAGAGCTTTTTTTGAAATTCAAAACGATAAACAAAAAGCTTTTCAGACTGATATTTTCAATATAAATTCCGAGTTGAAATCAAAAATTTAGCTGAAAAGAGCTGAACTTCGCAGAATTATTGAGTAGCAATTCAAAAAGTATGAACTTTAGCTGAAAAAGCGCAAATAAACAGCCCATCACTAAATAGATGTTATTTTGTCAGATTATTAACAAGATTTCAAAAAAAACGGCCCTATGGCACAATTTTAAAAAATAAAGAATAAGTTATAGCTTTGGGAAAAAACATGTCTTTAGAATTTATATCGTTTAGACTCAACCAAGAGAGTTTAAGATCGTCTCTACTATTATTATGAAGGCCCTCTTGAGATAGTGACCTAAGGATATATTTTCATCGAATAGCTTAACAAGTACAACCAGGAAGCACTAAACAAGGTTAGAGAGTAAATAAGTGATATTAAGATAAAGTTTGACTAGAGAATAATGAAATGGTTTGAAAATTGCGTAAAAATTAATAAAGGATCTTATATATTAACGAAAAGTGATTTGAAGCTATCTGGTGAGATCTAATAAGATGATACAAATCCTTTTCTTGATTGCAAGAGCTCAGCCATAAGTCTCAAAAAATCAAATCTTGTCAACAACAATACAAGCATCGAGGCTTAGATTAACTCTATCTCCACAGCAACAACAAAAATTAATAATGATCCGCTTCATACGCCTGCTCGAAAAGAAACTAAGATAAAGAATGTTCGGAGCATTTAAAGATAAAGACCAAATTTACAATCTAGCAATAATTTCAATTTAAAAAAGTAGAATACACAAACTCAAACTCCTAAAAATACTACATTAAGTCACAAAAGGCCTACTTCTTAACTTAATTTTTGTAAATCTCCAACAAAAGCAGCAAAATAAAAAATTCAAAATGAATAGTAAATTAAAAAACTTTAATTTAAGCAACCTTAGAAAATGTATTTGTAATTCACAAAGAATACCTTATCAGATTTCTTTGATTTATCTTAATGCAATCTATCCAGCGAAAAAGTAGTCTAGTACGTACATCGCGCAAGAAGAATCCATAAAATAAGAGGACTTAAAATATGCAATAATAAGCTTACAACAAGTGGATTTGAGAAAATGATATAGTTTTTACAAGGAGTAAGCAACTTCAACGCTGCTAATAATCTAATCAACGAAAATGTTTTTGATGTCATTTTGAAGTATAGAGATAGACTTGACTCTCTAAAAGTAATCAACCTAACGCACAATCCCATAAATATCGATGTAAAAACTCTTGGAAAAATTGAATAAGTTAAAAAAATGAACATCGTATTAACACTTTGAATGATTGATACTTTTATAATAAAAGTTTATTCATATCAAGCAAGGCAACGACTTATTGTTAAATTTACGTAATGAATTGTTTTAAGCTTTATAGATGAGGCCTTAATGGTCGATTTAATCTGTTATCAGATAGGCCTTTATCTCAGCTTAGACATAGTAATTTTTGCTCTCTTGAATGATTTCATTCAACTATCTTTAACATTGCTTTTAATATAAATCTATCTTTTCACATATGAAAAGCAAAGGAATGTATAGTATTCTGCCAGAACCTGTTAGAACTATTTCTTTCCTATCACTTTTACATTTTTATTTGGCCTGAGCTTAAAAACATGTCCAATTACTGCTTTAAAGTTGATTATAGGGTTTGTCGATAGTTTAAGAGTAGATTATCCAGTTTACAGTGTTTATTATTCTGTTTATACTGAGTTTACTTTAACTATTTTTAGCCATTTAATAGTAAATGTTATCTTTGTGTTTGGTGCCAAATGTGTCCAGATATGTCCAAACTACAGTTTTTATTTTTTTGAGTTAATTGCCTCCCATAACATCTTGACACTCTTCTTACTCAAATTGTATATCTGGCTGTTATTCTCTTATACTTTAATCTTTAGAGTTCATCGTTTAAAGTTTAGATGTACAAGCGAGGCATTACATGAATTATGTATTTGACAACTCTGTACTCACCTTTTCATCAAGATAGCAGACTAATACTCTAAAATTAAATATCTAGTTCTATTTTAACATCTTCAATTTACGAATAGTCCCAATAGTCTTCTAGATTTCTTACAAACTTATTTTTAAGGACGATAACTTTCTTGTTTCAATGAATTTCAAGAATAAGTATTGTGTATATCCTTCCACTCTTTTCATGAATATGCAACATACATGATTTTTATTTTTGAGAAAAAGACGATAGCTTCTGACAAAGAGCCCTCCCATTATGATTTGTGAGTAGATAAGTTAAGTTGGATAAGGTTGAGTAGCATCAAACGATGTGCCAATTTTAGAGAAAACAAAAAGCGCGGTTTAGTTCTATTTTTGCATTATCACAATACTTTATAATTATTTTATAGTTATTTTATTTAAAAAAAGAATAAGTTGATGTTTATTTATCAATAGTAGCCACCATGTTATCTGGTTAAATTGTCATAGCACTCAGAAGGAGAGTCATAAGGGATCATTTTCTAAGGTGGACACTTGAAACACATACTCTTCAAACATCTCGTACATTGGACTTTATTGCATCCATCAATTTTAACTACTGCCATCTTGCAGCCTGGATTCGGACATAGTCTTCCTCCATTTTATGTCAAATATTTTTTAAAATATTAATCAGACTGCCTCACTACGACAACATCTTCGCATCTTATACCAGGATGGTAAGTTTCCTTTATACTCTAAAATTTACTTTGAAGAGGTTACAATACTTTATTTTACAAGTTTAGCAGTCCCAAATAGG
>Ga0194117_10005505_pt1 | contig 11507 bp, 10 predicted proteins | sample TA2MahsurfametaG_FD_160579 | JGI IMG/M metagenome (GOLD analysis project Ga0194117, IMG submission 160579) | Freshwater microbial communities from Lake Tanganyika, Tanzania - TA2015009 Mahale N1 surface | ecosystem: Environmental > Aquatic > Freshwater > Lake | place: Tanzania: Lake Tanganyika...
ACTCATTCGTTATATAGCCAGAGCTTAATACACAGTGTAGTCTGATAGCATTGAGAGTAATTTATAAAATGATACTCGAAATGAGAAGAAAGAGAGCAGAAGTAAAGAGAGATCGATTAGTGAGGTGATAGAGTTGGTAAAGAGGTGGAGAGATTTGCATATTTATGGTCATAAAAATCTAAAAAGAAGATTGAATTTGCAGGATGCGGCTAAACTAGTGGGCATCTCTAAGAAAAGTTTAGACGACTATTACTGCCAGCTTAGGTTAGGAGAACTTTACAATTTCAATTTTTATGAAAATCTCAGTCAAAAAATGGGAATTTTGAGAAGTTACGTCAAAAACTACCGACCAGAAAGAGACAACAAGAAGAGGTAATATTAAAAACATCCAAAAAACTTAAGGATCATTTAATAATTCGATCTTGACACCAAAAAGCTTAACATCAAGATGTAGTAGAAAGAGATAGAGAAACAACCAGACAATCTTTAGAAAATGCTTGGTGAGCAGTATAACTCTATGCTTTTATAGTAGCAAAACAACTTACTGGATTTTTCAAGTCCTGAGAGTCCAATCTACAAATAATTGTTTAGTTTATAGAACTAATTTTTCAAAGGCTTCAATCTTTCACTTGAAAACTAAGGGGATCCTTACTTCGATGTCGATCGCGATTTCAGAAAGAAAGATTTTGCTTTAGATAGTGACAGTTTTCTGTTTTTTGATTGATTTATATTTTTGTTACGTCACTTTTGGGAGTTGAAAATGACTTCTGTTGTAGAGCCTTATTCTATTCATCCGAAATTATAATATTTTTTAAAATACTATCCATGGACATAGAGATAGAATATTCTCCAATAACGATTGGCTACTACCCTTTTCGAGCTAAGGCACAATTGATACGGCTTCTCTGTTAGTACCTTCACATACCCTACCAGGATAGATTTTTCACGCCTGATTAGTGGAGTAAGTTCAAGGAGACAGATGTTAAAAAACAGATAGTCATAGACATGCCATTCATAATTCATGAAGGTTTTATGATGTGTGGGACATGGGCACCAGTTAAATATATCATCTAACTGGCTAACAATCAAGACTTGTAGGGTAAAACAGAGAAGGATAGAATACGTATAGATGAGATCAAAAACAAGGTGGATTTGAAAGATGCAGTGTTGTATTTGATTTCAAATACACGTGCTTTGCCAAGTAGTTGTGAGTAAAAGAAGGAATATATGAGAGATTTCTATGAGAAGAGGATAGAGCCTAGTTTGCTACAATATTAAGCAGAGTGTTGTGAAAACAATTTCTTCTTTGGCTATATAACTGTTTTTGACTTTCGTATCTACGAAATGATCAATCTTTTCAAGAATATTTACAGTGTAGGAATGACCAAACTCCCGAAACTAGTAGCTGTAAGGGACAGAGTAGCTGCAATACCATAGATTAAAGCCTATGAATAATCATCACGAGCTGTGACTTAGTTATGTCCTATTAGATATTTCAACAAGTTTAGAGAACAAAGAATAAACGCTTCTAAAGCACAACTTTAAAAGTTCGTAGTTGTGATATGAACTAGTAATGAATTTATTTTTATCTTTTCTCGTTTGTTATAAACTATTAATTGACCAATGTCATCAAGTGTTCATAGATAATTGAGGTCTGAAGGATATAAGCAGCATAAAATATTGATTACAGTAGGGACTACTGAATTTGATGGACTCGTTTAGTATTGTTGCTCTACATTTTTTATGGAGGTGCTAAAAAAATGTGGATTACAAGATGCGCCTATAATTTACCAAATAGGTACCACGTAACTAGGAATTTATATAGTGGTAAATACATTCCTTAAAATGTCAACTATTTCCGCTTGTCAAATGACATCCAGAAGGTGTATGATGAACATGATATCATTTTTACGCATGGTGGAGCAGGTACTCTGTTAGCTTGTCTGAAGAGTAAAACTAGAGATAAAAAAATAATAGCAGTAGCTAATACTTCACTAGCTGGCAACCATCAGATCTAGCTAATCTCCAAATTATACTAAGAAGGCTTTATTCTTGGATTTGAAAGTGTAAATGAGCTGAGAAATAATGAGGAAAAGCTTATAAAATTCTTGACTGCTACTGAGGGTCTCAAAAAATTCTAAAGTGAAAGCCAATTCGTAATGAATCGTTTGGTATTTGGATAAAAATCTTGATGATTAAGCTTACTTCGTTGCAGCTCTCTTCATAAAATATAACAAACACTGCAAATATTCAATCATTGTAATCCATGTATCAAAGATCTTTTGCTCTCATTAATGAGAACTGCATCTTTCTGTTCATTTCTTCGATTGCTTATAAATATTTTGATTTAGACTCGATGAGTTCATTGTTGATCGTTTCGTATTCCTTGTACTTGATTCGATATTTTAACTACAGTTCTTTATAATTTTGTTCGCTATTTGCACATCTATTTTTCAATATCTTCTCTATTTATTTCTTGCTGTTTTGAAGTAGAAATAGCTCATTTTTCCAGTTGTTTTCTCTGGCTTCAAAATACTTCTGCTGCTAATTAACTTGACGTTGTATTATTTACTGTTGTTATAGTTCTTGTTTACACATTTTGATACATATTTTAGAAAGAGTTTTTAGTTTTGCAGGCAAATCTTGTACGTTTTCAGCAAATTTTTTCTGTAATACTTGCAGTTATTGAGATAGTTCAGCTATTTGACTGCATGGAGCTTGATTTCTAATGCTTAAACTTTCGATTGTTTGTTTACTTGCCTACAGCTACTCAAAAAGTTATGTATTACGGGATCTGAATTATCTGTTCTCGATCGCTAACAAGCAGACCTGCTACTGTGCAGCTTTGAGTTGTTCTTTGGTATGCTCATAGTCAAGTTTTTGTCTGCCGAAGCGTAGTGCAATTATGGAAAGCTCAGCAATTTGCTGCTTCATTTGCATTACTTGGCAGTCATTTAGTAGTGGTTCAGCAAATAAGATAGAGGATGTACATAAAGAGCGAAGTTCTTCTTTCTATTCATGTTGTTCAAAATGGAATAGAGCTGCTTTATTCGATTCTGCAAGATGCATGTGCAAGTATATTTTAATATAGATTGTATTTTTTTTAGCTTATAAAGCTGTTATAAATGATGCCGACCACTAGATTACCCAGCAACTCAAAAATATCTGCCAAAAAATAACTGAATGTCAAATACACTCCTTTCGATTAGATTTTACAGATCAATCAAAACTATAGTTACCTGCTGAGACAACTTGCAAAAGTGACATTCACAGATGTTAAGATGTCATAAAAAGCAAGCTTGTTAGAAACTGTAAAGTTGCTCAGATAAATCAAACTATGTCTTAATAAACAATCTAGTAGCTATGATAAATTGAACAACAACAAACTAGCAGATTTCATTGCCAGCAAACAATTTGGAAATGCTGGCAATCTGATAGGCAAATACTAGGAATTAAGTAACATTTTTTACATTCAGAGGATGAAATATAAGCATGCAAGAAACAACTCTAAGAAGCTAAGCAAGTATCCTAAAAAGAAGAGAAACCTGATTTGTAGGCACTATAGATTCAGCTACAGAAATAGTTATAGTAGACAACTAAGAAAAGAATTCAGGTACAGAACAGACAGGAGATAATCAGATAACAGTTATAGATTTGTGCTGGGGAGGTGAGGCAAGGCAAAGGCAAGTTACTCTAATAATAATTGTAAAAATATGTCTACTTAGGAAACTACGTGGCTTGTAAGCAGGCAAAAATAAATGATATTGTATACTTCATCCTTAGGAACATATGATAAAAAATAGCAAAATGCATAAATCATAATTCTTAGTCGGAAACATGCTCGACTTATTAGCTCTATTAAACAGAGGGGATATTTTCATCTTTTTGATCTTCCTTATCCCCCTCACCACTCTCCTTCGAATGCGGATTGGATTTTTTTTAGGTCGGATGGTTCTATCTTTACTCGGGATTTGAATTTCGGTGGATTGGAGTTGTTTAAAGAGAGTAGATGTAGTAGCTTACACAAAAAAGGCAAATTCCATAGAATAAATAAGTATGGTAAATTTTTGAAACAGTGCCTTCGGGTTTCTGATCGTCTTTACCCTCATGTTGTAGTTTGGATTGAGTTTTTATTTTTTCATAGTTTGGAGGGAGATTTTGAGTAGTCATGTGCTGTTATTGAGTTGTAGTTTAGTTCTTTTGTTTTGCTTAATATAATGGTATATACTTTCGTTAAATATCTTTGCTTTGAGCTCTTTCCAGCTAATTTTCTCCTTTAAGGTCTTCAATTTGGTCTGCACGTAAAGAGTGCGAATTTTAATTGTGTTGTGCTTTTTCCGATTATGAGAGCTTGGGTTGGGACTTTGCTTTAGGTAATTATTGAGACTAAGTTGATTTGTATGATTTCTGTTGATTTTTTCCAATGATAATGGGCTGGTAAACACTCTACATCTAAGGAACTTCTCTTTTAGGTTGATTTATTTTGATTGCGGCTGAGTCTCTTGCTTCTAAACATTTCTTCTAAATCCTATCAAAAGTTGAAGTAATGATTGGTTCTGGATAGAAACCATGGATCTCCTCAACCATTCGACCATTTTGATCAAAGATTGCAGTATAAGGAAAAGATGTTGACTTAAGATTGCGAGAGCAGAATTCAGGATCATTCTGGCAGTTAAAATCGTAGATCTTGAAGCACCAGTCTTTTTTATGCTTTAAGTGATCGAAAACCGTCTTGAGATGGCGGCAGTAAGGACAGACAGTGCGGAGTGAAGTAATGCACAAATTTATAGGAGAGTTTATCGTAGGCTATTTTGGAGTTAAACTCTGAAGCGCTGATGAGATTGGAATCCTCATTAAACCATTAGTTGCTTACAGTCAGGGCGACAAGGATTAGTATGAGTAGCATAAGGTTGAGTTCTTTCATTTGGTTATTATAATAGATGAGATAGGAAAATTATTGTTTTAACTACCCTATCACAATTCCCAGTCATATCCATGCACTCTCTAGCTGATAACAGAGATTTGATTGCAAAGATAAGTGTCTCTATAAAATTCATACAAAAATTGTGTTGACTTTAGTTTCAACAAAGTAAGTAGCTTATAATGTATTTTTGTATACTATGAGAGAGATATGAAAATTTGAAAATCAATCGTATCTGATACTGGCTTTTCTGTGCTTTAACTTGCTGCTCTTTTATTAGAAATTTGTTCTTTTTGTACTCTTCTCGATTTTTCGTTTGTTTTTGGTTTACTATAATACTGAGTATGTTCTATAGTCTTCATTTTACTTATCTTTTCGACTAAAGTTTTACTTGTATGAACACCTGGCTTTCTTTTTCTGTATATTTGAGGAGCTACAGTTAGGTTAGGTAACCTTTACAGATATGCTTTTGACTTGTTCTTTATCTTTTAAAGATTTTGATTGACTTTCAATACTCCTGAAATTATCGAGAGTGTTTTCAACTTACTCAAGTTGGACATGTCTTAGCATTACCCTCAGTTTTTCAATTTACGTGTGTTGCAGAAATGATAATTTTTTGAGGTACTCTACCTCGCTTTAAAAAGACTCAAGTCGAATTATTTTCTTCTAGCACTTGATCAATTTTTTCCGAAGCACCTCATTTTCTAATCTTAACGTCTAGATCTCTTCAACTGCAAATGTGTTCATCTCATTCAGGTCAGTTTTAATTCTTTCTTGCATTGAGTATTTTTTTGGGTAGTAAATCTTAGGGATGTTTTACTGTTGAGATGAGGCTGGAACAATATGTTGCTGTTCGAAGTGAGGTGATAAAGTTTTTTCCTCTACCTGTGAGTTTTTTCCACTGATGGATAGATAGCTGATCAAAGGTTTGATGTTAGAGTACTCCTGGTGGGTATTTTTCTGATTGCAGACTCTATCGTACATCTAATCTAGAAGATTTTAGTGGTTGTAAGATAGAGATGGGTTTTGTTTCTAATTGTTTAGTTATTTGGACTAGCCGTTTCGAATTTTCATTATAATATATATCAATATGAAAATACATAGATCACTTACATATAAAGTTGATCAGAAGATGTGCTCTTTGAGGATGTTTATTTGTTTTTTCACTTCACTTAAATCGTATGACTGGATGTTTCTCTGCTAAATTGAAAACAAATGTTATTCGTGGAATCTTTCAGTTGGATAGCGGTCGCTTATGTTCATGGCTATCAACATTTCGTAGTAAACTTTCAGCTCATCCTCTTTCATATAGTTGGTAACATCTCCATGGAATTTCTATAAAACAGGTAGAATTGATTTTAGAGCCTCTTCGTATTTCTACTCAGCAGCTATACTCTATCCTTTTGAAAAGGCAGAAATCATGCTAACTACCTGTTCTAATGCCTTGAGTATAGCTTGTGACTCAGGTCTTTGAGAGTAAGTGTTAAGTATTTTAGGAATAATGGTGATCTTGACTTGTTGATTGTAGAAATCATATCTTTGATCAAGTACAATTTAGCGTTACTTGACGATCAATTCCAAGTAAGGATGTTTAGATTGCTATTAATCAATCAATAGTTTCTTGTTGAACTCTAATCTTTTGTAGGTGAGATTTCGGACGAAAGTTTTAGTGAAACTGATGTACCGCATTAGAGAGCAGAACATGATCAGATATTTGAACTCATTTCTAATGTTGATGTCTCGAGTTGTGAAGGTCTAACAAAGATCGACCAAGACCTGATACTTCTGAATATGGAAATCTGTAAATCTGTAGAATCTTTATAGAGGTTATTCTAAGCAAATTATACGTTTTTACAATTAGCCTGAAAGTTGTTTATATAATTTTTTGATGGTTTAGAGTACTACCACAAAAGTAGGTCTCCGCTTGCCATCAAAATCTAGCAGCCAGTTGATAAGACTATTCCAAATGGGATGGTAATTCTCCCCTAAATTTACAACTCGAAGTCCTTTATGAAACTCAATCCATTACTATTTTAATATTTTCAAGCTGTTGTGCTGTATCACTTTTTTCAACAAGTGCTACCCAGTGAGCATTTCATAGAGAATGAGACCAGCACTCCATACATCACAGTTATCGGTATATTTTTAGTGTTTGGATAAACTTAGATAAACTTAAGGAGCAGCATAAATAGGAGTTCCAGTCTACCCAGTCATCATAATACTAGTGGTTTGTTGTGACAATCCAAAATCACTAATTTTGATATCGTATTAAGGGCCGATCAAAATATTTTCAGGTTTTAAGTCACGATGCATTTTTTCTATTTATTCTGTGAGTTACTCTTAGCGTTGATGTAACACATACCTTCAACGAGTTGCCTGAAAAGTCGAAGCACTTGTATTTGAGATAAGCCTTTCTTTAGAAATGATTTGAGAGTTCCGTAGGGACAATATTAAAGGAATAGGTAGATTTATGTTTATTTTTGTAGATGACCGTAGTATCCCATAATATATTGATGATTGAGAGAAGACAATGCTTCAAGAGTTGCTATCTACTTTTCATCACTTTTCTGTGAATTTACAATTTTGATTGCAACTGGACATTCTTTTTGAAAAGAATAGCCTCGATACACCTAGCCGTAGGAACCTTTGCCGAGGATAGTTTTGCGATCAATAGCATAGGTTTAATCTATAGTCTACCAAAATTTGACCTCTTCTCTGTCAAAATCCGATTGCATAAAAAAGTAAAACTAAATAATTTATAAAACAACATTAATCAAAAATCAAAAGCGAGAAGGTCAATTTATCTCTGTCCATTCTCTTACTTCTTAAATGTAACACTCCTATTTCTAACTACTTTAATCCTCGAAATCGTAGTTGTTGATTATTGGTTAGTTCAAAGCACTTTAGTCAAAGATCAGCTCATATTTTAAGTGTTTGAGATAGTTATCAGAAAGATAGAATCTTTTACTTGCAGGGTAGTGGCAAGGAGGTGGGTACAAGGGATCTAGGCCTAATCTCAATGAATTTTAGAGCATGCCAGGAATTACTCTTTATAAAACATGGCAGTTGACTTACAGACAAGGATTATAGTTGACCTCTATAAGCCAGGGTTTGAACTACTTATCGATCATAAAGTCTAATCCAAAGATTTAAAAATTATTCTTAAGTCGATTATGATCGATTGTAAGATAGTTAGCTTTGACAATGTCTGCTGCAATTTCTTTCATTTTCACAAGTATATCCCTTTCAAAGCTGTATTGCCTATTTGGGTAGGTAATCTATAGATATCTTTGGAATTCAGTATACGAGAGTTTGTTCGCGGGCTCGTACTTCTCATAGAAATCGCTATTTTTTTGGATGGCATCATTTGTTAGATGGATGAATAGATTGTCTGTGTCCTCTAGGTTGAAGTTGAAACTGCTTGTACGTATGTATCCTTCTTTGTACCAGTAGGCTTTTAGGATTCCATTGACACTGGTGAGCATCATGTAGTGTCGGATATCAAATTTACGATTGTTATAAAGGAAGGGTTTATTGATGTAAGATTGGATGATAAATGTACCCGCTTGTTATTTCTGTCCTCTCTATCGGGAAAAAAGATTGTCGAGCGCATAATATGGAGCTAAGCTGATTGATTTCCCTCTATTTGAGTTTTAACCTGGTTTAACAATCCATATCTTTTGTGCATCTTTATAATTCTATCTTTGGAAGTCAGCATACTCTGAAGATTATGTGGAGTAAATATGATATGTTTTTGGAATGACTTCAAACGGATTTTTATTGAAATTGTTATAGTAGCTATATAGAGATTTGAAGAGATTTTTCTTGGAACCTATACAATTGTTTCTAGGCAGATGATTGGTTATAATATCTGTCTGGAAGGTACTACTAAAAGGAATGAAGAATGAGTCAAGATTAATGTAATTTTATACTTAAACACATTTTTCTTCGCATAATATTCTCCGATTATTTTAGAGTTGTTCTTAACTCAACTTAACCTTTTTGTTTATACACTCGATTCTTTGCTGTTTAATTGTATTTTTCTTGGTTTAGATCAAACGATAATGAAACTTGTTTACCTTGTTCTGAGTCCAGTAGAAAACAATGTCTTAATCATTTAGATTATGTGTTATTTACCACCAAAATCTTCGTTTAAGCAGACTCTAAACTAAATTAGAATTGTTCCCTCTACCCACATACACTTTGTAACTCCGACAATCTTTTGGATACTCGTATTTTGATAGTGTTAGATCAACATAGATGTTGTTTGAAAAATTGACTTTGAAAATAAAGTCGAGAAAGTTCTTTAGTTTTTTATTATAGGAGCTATCAACTTCATAGTTGTTGGTTGCAAAACACTTGAGTTTCTTCAGATTCGAGAACCTGTTTACTTTAGATCCATTTTTAGTGATACTTTCAGTGCTGTCCCTGGCTATCAAAGAGTGTTCAATATGTGCCTCATTTTTTATAGGTTTATTAAAAACAGTACTTGAAAATCTGAATGTTTAATCTGCAAAGAGAGGATTTAGAACACATTTTCCTATTCTTTACTGAAGGATGAGTGATTTAGCTATCTGCTCTTCGACACTTGGATCTATTTTATAGGGGTAGTAATCTCTATTTTGTTAGTTTTTGAAAAGCTGTTGTTTGAGACTCGAACGTAAAGCTAGGAATGGCTATCTTTAGATTTATTTTATACTTTTAGTAACAGCTTGGTTTTGTTTCAATGCTTCTTTGATGTTAATCAACATTAAGTGAACATCATTGTTTTTTGGAATTGTTCTTTAGTTTATGAGCGATTTCTTAGAGACAATAATTTTCGATCTGTTGTGTAGTTCTATAATATCATCTTCATTCGGAGCGTAGCTTTCAGGTCGATATCTATATCTGTTGACACAGTGATTAAGTTCTTCGTTGGGGAGGTGCTGTAGTTAGGCGAGAGATCTTTTGACTGTGCTCTATCTGATTTTATCTTTTTGCCGGTCTGCATTGTTTCTAGGTTTATACTCGGAGACATATCTGTTGGCAGGTTATTGGATTTGAACTGGATTTTTGAAGATTGAAGATGATTATATTTTTTATTGTCTTACGGCTCTCATTTATTTTATATTTATTCGAGTACACGCCTATTACAAACGTAGTTCAAAGAATAGTCTAATCTCATCTTGTGCTCTTTTTATACTTCATTACTTACAGATGATCGAGGGAAACTAAAAGGAAGGTTTTTAAGGATTATTTCAAAAAATTTTATTTTTATTAAGTTCGGTATGCTTACATTCTGATAGGTTTTTATATTAATTCACAAATCATAAACTCAACTAATCATGTCTGACTCCTCTGCCTACTTCTTCGGATATATCGGTGTTGCCTCTGCTCTCATTTTTGCAAATCTTGGAGCTGCTTACGGCTCAGCTAAAGCAGGAGTTGGTATTTGCTCCATGGGTGTTCTCAAACCAGAACTTATCATGAAATCAGTTGTACCTGTGGTCATGGCTGGTATCTTAGGTATCTACGGTATGATCGTTGCTGTCATTATCGTCCAAAGAAGTACTTTTGAATTTATTCAGTTGGAGACACTTATACTGCCAAATCAGGATATGCTCATTTGGCTTCAGGTCTATGCTGCGGATTCAGTTCCTTGGTAAACATAGTTTAATAAAGGCTGCAGGTTTAGCAATTGGAATTGTTGGTGACGCAGGTGTTCGCGCTAATGCCCAGCAAGACAAAATCTTTGTGGGCATGATTTTGATTTTGATTTTCGGAGAAGCACTTGCACTTTATGGTTTGATCGTATCACTCATTCTCACTTCCCAATGATCGCATCACATTCATAAGATATTCTTTCTGCATAGTTATCATAAATAAATATTGACTTAAGCCAAAGAAATCATTTAGTAGAGCTCAATGTCGATTGTGGCTTTTGAAGTATTTTTAGTAAATTATGAACGTTTACTTTGATTTTAACAAAGCTGTACTCAATCTTTTTGTTAAACTATCATCCCGATTCGTTGATTAGTTCAGCTTGTGACTTGTAGTTGTGAAATCGTTGAAGGAAAACTTATGAGTTCTTTGTTTGCCTCCTTTCTCAGGATCGATAAAAGACTGACTAGTTTTCGCGGATGACTCAGATGTCATTGAAAGTTTGGAAGTTATTGACTCAAGCACTATATTTGGCTTTTTCTGATTATTCCTATTCGATTCGTTGCTTTGCACACTCTACTTAGATTTGGATGAATCACGAGATTTCCCAAACTTTCTTTTGTGAATCTTATCCTCAATCTCAGATATTTTTCTGTCTAGTCTAGCAGAATAATCTGAGAGTTAAGAGGGAGCTTTAACTGAAATTTTGAAACTGAAGTAAGAATCTAATATTTTTTACAGTTGGCTCTGGTACTCTCTTTTTAAGTTGGGTTTTTTTATTTATGGTACTAACTCAAAAGAAGGATCGATGAAAACCTTGGGATCCCCATTTTAAGTAATACCAACGTCCTATATTTTAATCTATGTCTTTATGCAAGATTCGCTCAAAACTTGACATAACTCTACTAACTTATCTTTAACGCTTTGTAAAAAATTTGGATCAAAA
>Ga0194117_10005516_pt1 | contig 11489 bp, 7 predicted proteins | sample TA2MahsurfametaG_FD_160579 | JGI IMG/M metagenome (GOLD analysis project Ga0194117, IMG submission 160579) | Freshwater microbial communities from Lake Tanganyika, Tanzania - TA2015009 Mahale N1 surface | ecosystem: Environmental > Aquatic > Freshwater > Lake | place: Tanzania: Lake Tanganyika...
TAGTTTGATAGGAATAATTTTTAAAAATTATCGCATCTGGATTAGCAGGATTCTTCATCATATATTTAATCTAGTTTTTTTAGTTGAAATTGGGTTAATAAAAAATTACAAATGATTTTGATTCTGATCCACTAATGAATGGCTTCTATTTGAATGGTTTTAAGTGTCATTATGTCTTTACATTATTCTGTTAACTGAACTCAAGAGAATATTAAATTCTAAGAGATATCGACTTTTCGAAAGTGCCACTTATATCAAAGAATTTTACTTCTGGCAGCTCAATTGCAGAAAAGAACGGTACTTCTCGGTATGAACAATCAGTTGTTTTTACATCATTTTTGCGACACTCTCATCCCTATCAAACTAAGCGTAAATAATATCAAATTAAGCAAGCAAAAAGATTGACTTATTACCACTTATATATGTTTGGAAAATATTTAAGACTCTTGTCTAAAGGATTTTCAGGGTTTTGTATTCTCAATGAGGACAAAAACAAAGTTTAAATAAAAGAGCGATAATTAATGCCAACAACTAATTTAAAGGTATTTTGTAGAGATTTACGGCTGGAATTCATAAATTTTAGGTATAGCTAAATTTAGGATTGCATCTCAAAAAGAATATAGCACTTAGCTTTGACGCGGTGAATAGTACTGTGTGCTGTTAATCATCTTATCTTTTTGCTTCAAAACAGAAAAATACAATTCAATATCTTTGTTTTGTTAGTCTTGTATGAGTAGAAATAGAGATGATAGAGATTAGTTTTCTGTACTCAAAAAATTTGCCAATTTTTGGATGCTGTGATGTTCATAGTTGATTGAAAGTGCTTGAAAGACATAGGGGAGTAACATGATTTCCTTCTGACACTTAGGAGTGTTTTAGAAGCATGAAACATAAAGCAATAAATCGAAGTTTGATAAAATGCGCGATAATTTGAGATTTTAAATGTAGAATTCAATTTCGAGAAGAAATTTATAGTTGCTTAAAAGGAAGATAACAGCTGATAATCTAATCAACCTTTATTTAATTGACTCAAAAATCTCTCATTTTAGAGGAGATAAGGGAAAGATGGAAGGAAACTCTATAACTGGTCTATTGTAAATGTGAGAGTATTTTTTATTTACTTTATTTCTAGAATTCTTAAAAATAATAAAATCTATTCATTCTAATAAAAATTAATTAAGTAAATAACCATGTCTACATTCAAGAAAATTCTTCCTTTGCTTAACAGAATCGTCATTCGCAAACTTGAACCTCAAACTAAAACTGCTTCAGGCATCATTGTTAGCAAACCTGATACTGCCAACTACGGAGTAGTCCTCGAAGCTGGACCTGGAGTTCATGATAGCGATGGAAAACTCATCCCAACCGTTGTCAAAGTTGGTGACACTGTCCTTCTTCCTGAGTTCGGTGGACAAAAAGTCAAGCTCAACGAGCAAGAGCTTTACATCTACAGAGATAGCGAAATTATTGCACGTGTGTAATGATGTTGAATATCTTGTGATTATCCCTATTCATACTAAATAAACAGATCTAATTAATACTATCTTTGGTAAAGATGTTTTATAGGTTTTAAGATTCCAAAATAATCAGAGGGTGCAGATCAACGGAGGTGTGCAATTTGTTCTTAAGTTTTATGTAGCTTGGTGGTCACTTGGTTCAAGAGAGTTCTCATAGCTTCTTTTCTGTTGAGCATATTACGAGCCTCCTCGTCACATTCAATGTAGTTCTCAATTTATTTTTGAAGATCTTTATTTATCCTCTCATATTATAGAATACTAAGCAGACATTTATCGATCTCATTATTTAAGATCTTGTTTTAGTTGGCGAGCTAAAGATGATCTTTTCTCAAATTTTATCTCTTTATAGTAGATTGATCAAGCTCACTCTCACTAACTCTCACACTTGATTCAAGATTTTTTAGTTTTCCTCCCAGATCCTTGTTCTTGTTTGTAGCGTTTTCTAGAGCTTGACAGAGTTATTGATACTAAGATTTACTCTTTTCACATTATCTTTCAAGCTTGCAAATTTTGTCTTTGAGATCTCCCTCTTCTTCGTCAAGCTGCTCAATTTTTTTATTAGTAGCAGCGACTGTACCTTCTTTGGTCTTTAACTCCTCTAAAAGTTGTTCATGGTCTTTTTCAGCTTGATGAAGTACATTTTCCAACTTACAATTTGTGGATTAAAGTTGCCGAGCTTCTTTTTAAAGCTGTTTCAAAGTTGAGAGACTTTCATCAAGTAATTTGTTAAGTCTTTCACATTCATTCTCATTTTTAGTTCTCTCTTCTTTTAGCTGTTTTAGGTTAATAGCCAAATTCTTATTTTCTTCCTGTTGAAGCTAGTTTGATTTTTCTAGTTCTCGGTTGGAGTTGACCAGATTGGAAATCTCTAATTCCCTATTTTCGCACATTCTTTTAAGAGTTGTGTTTTCTCTAACAGTCTCCTCGATTTGAGCACTAACTTTCTGAATTTGGATCTTGAGATTATCTATTTCAGATCTCAAATCAGTGATGGCCTTCTTGTTGACGTCGATTTTGATTCTACATGAAGAATTTCATACTTATGTTAATTTTCTGCTCTCTCCTTTTCATCGAGAAGCAGGGAGTATTTGGACTCAATGTTGGCGATTTAATCATTTAGTCTGAGGAAATCATGTTAAAGGTCTTTGAGTTCAAAAAGTTCTTTTTTGAGAGTAGTGATGACTGCGTCTTTGTGTTGTGATTCAGTCTGTTCTAAAAGTCCAGTGGCACTTAAGTTTCTATACATTGCAAATGGAATTCTATTTAGAAAATATTTATCTATCAAATCTATAGATGGTATAAAGCCTTGATTTTTGAATTAGTATTTAAATAAATAAAAAGATTATCATTTGTTAGTAGGGTATTTTAGGGTATTTTTTTCATTCGAAGTTAATTAAAACAATGATATCCCTAAAAAACAAATAAGCGTATTAGGTCAAGCTTCTGAAAACAGCTAGCTAGATTCATTCAATCTACTCTTCCGCTATAAAGTCAGTACATTTTTGAAGAAAAGAGAATTATTATTGTTTTCAAATTTCTTTCTGACTTTAAGTCTATTTATATCATAAAGTGATCAATCAATCGAGGTTTATTAACTTAATAAAGTTACAATTAGATATAAAATTAGATTGATTCCTCATTTTTAGTCCAAGATGCCTGTTGACTCTTCTTTCTCCTGATTCGTTAGTATCGATTTCTGATTTTACGAGTCTTTTTCTTCTTTATGCCAGTAGAGGCAATAGTGCTGGAAACAAAAAAATAAATCATAGATAACAGTTATAAAAGCTAAAATAACCTTTGTTATATTTAATCCATTAGATACGGACAATCCTCCACTTGCCATTGAAAAAGCACCGCCTACAAGGTCAAGCAAAATATTGAAAATAGACCATCCTTTAGTGCTTTTCCGTTTATAGTTCCAATAGGCTGGAGGTGTGTACTTTATCAAAGTTATCACAAGCTTGCCATAGCCTAAAACAGTAATTGGGTTCCAGTATTCGTATTATTATATAGCTCCACACTTACTAACTCTATTCTTACCAATGTCAATATGGTCTATGTGATGACAACTGTCCATAAGACAGCTAAAATAATGATAGCTGATTTGGATATCCTGTTCTTCCGTCTCTTAATCTTAAATGGATTACTTAATAGATGCAACATTGAATGGTCTGGATGAAGACCATTAATACACTGTGGTAGACAAATATCAAGTCTGCAACTACCACAGTTCCTGCTCCTTTGATATCAGTGAAAAAGCCCAATGTTGAGTAAATGGTGTAGAATGTATATCCTGTGATGTTGAAAACTAAGTAATCCAGGGAGAATCCCTAAACTCTACATGTTTGTTTGATTACGATTTAAGTTTATAATTTTAGTAGATCTGTCCATAGAAGGAGACGCACCATGCAGTGGTGTATATGATGGAGGCGAAAAAGGGCCAAGTTTACTACTACTCTCCTCCCAACATACAACCAAATATTATATTCAATTTGTCTTAACTATAACACAGCTAATTTATATAAACAAATAATTTGAGTTTTAATATTCAAGGGTTTGAGATATTTGGCTCTTTCTGAAGTATGTACATATCAATTAATAATTAATCCTTTTTCGATGTCCTGGCTTGATTACAAAGTTTCTTTAGAAGAAATGGAAGTCTTCTACTTTACAGACTTGTTCTAAGGCTTGAGAGTTTACTTAATGAAAAAAAGTGGAGTCAGTGAAAACACCAGGCAAATTATACCCATCGTAGTAATTGGGGACATCTTTAAAGCATCTGCTAAATTTATTTAGTAGGGTGCCACTAATTTTGCAGTCTGTGCGAAAAGTTAGATGATACCGAATGTTGTAGACTGGATATGTTGGGGGAATGTTTAGACTGCCAAGTATATGTAAATGGCATACTGACTCACTAAATTAAATAAAAGTTACCAAGAATTAATCTGGCAGTAAAAAGGAGCACAGTCTGTAGGATAGTCGACATGTCGATGAAAAACAGGAAGGTAATGCCAATTACAGTTGAAACTATTAATATTTGACCGAGTTTACGAGGCACTTTATTTCCAACAAACACTAAGTTATAAAAGCAGTACTTAAGGGGAAAATTCCGAGAAATTAGGCAATACCAAAAAGAATCATATTGAAGCCATAAGAAGCACCAATGTTGCTGATTGAGTAGTTGAGGGTGTAGTAATAGATATTTCCTCCGAACGCATGGAAACCCAAAAGTAGAACAGGAATCAAAACCTTTCTAGAAGCCAGTATTTTTAGGTAGGATAGTTTTTTGAGGATGCTGTAATTTTCACCGTCCAGAACAATTTTATCTTCTCTCAGTTTATTGACAACAACAAGAGCCGATGGTAAACTTTAGAGCTTGTTGTTTATTTTTGCCATCTTCCTCAAACTATTCTCGCACTCTTTGAAATTGCTCTTAGAGTAAAGCAGTATGGGATCTTCAGCTAAGAAGAAAATTGCGAAAATAAGGCAGAGTGATGAAGGTATCATTACCACATAAATGGAAAGTACATGCCAATTGCTGTAGTTAGAGAAGAATACTAAGGTTACTTATGCTAAGGAGCTATTTATCAATATTTGTACCCGAATCCGTTTGTTATCAGTATACTTCTGTCGGACCATTTCTTCGACATAATTTTGTCGGTGTAGACGTAGGAGACTGAGATAAAGCTACCTGAGCTGAAGCCAATCAATATTTAAGAGATCCCCATGATGGCGACAATATCGTATGCTGCGCCTAAATTTAGTAAAATCATGGAGATGACTTGGACAGCGATACTAAGAATAATACTGAACTTTCTTCCGTTGTAATCGCTGATAAAATTCACAAACACTACTCCTAACATCGATCCTAGACCGTAGAGAGACTGTATCAAGTTTCGATCATCCTTCCGATTACAGTAAAGTTTATTTTCCGCAGTGATGGTGTAATCGTTAACTATATAAGACAAATATTACCGATCGTACATTTATCCAATTTCAAGCATGCTTCTTCTTCAGAGGTGGAGACTCCTTCACAATCGAAAACTGGGTTCATGAAGTAGAAGGAAGAACTTACGAACTGATAGGTGGCAAGGAAAAAGCAGATGGTAAAGAAAATGATGAAGCCTGTTTGGTACTTGCTTTAGTTGCATAGAAGGCCAATCGACTCCTTAATTTTTTCCTCGATAATTTTGGATATGTTGATTTCTTAGGGGTTTTTTTTGAGTTCAGATACTTAGTTGCCTGAGGTGATGTTGTTTTACATTAATAATTGTCTCAACTTTATAATTTAAGGAGGATTTAAACCTCAGATCCCAAAATATGAGGAAGAAGGAGAAAACAACTCTTTAAAGTTGAGATCGGACTTAATTCTAAAGCAGTACAAATATAAATGGTAGCAATTATTTTATTTTTATACTACAACTCCTATATTTAATTTTATTTTTAATTGACTATTTTTTTATAAAAATTTCTTACACTCAATAATAAAAACTCTTTACCTTTTACAGCTTAGAGAAGCTGAGTTACATGATTAACGATAAGATATTGTGGCCGAGTGGTTAAGGCGATGGACTTGAAATCCATTGGGTTCTCCCGCACAGGTTCGAATCCTGTCAATGTCGTTTTTGTTATTATTTGATAAATAAGTGAGAACACAATAAGTATCAGGGCTTATCATTAGTTGGACTCCTTATCTTCTTAAATACTTCGTCAATGACGAGTAGGACCCACTTGCACTAAGGTTCTCCACCAAGTATAAAACCTTTAATTAGATTCTAAATTTCAAGTTGATTAGCATAGTCATTAACTATTTGGAATTTCTTCAGCTTGAGCAAGGTGCTTTCGATCATTGGGTTTTTATTTGAAAAAGGATCTTTTTAATTAAATTTATGAAGCGAATCGTTTCTTTTTCTTTCTTGGCTCTTTTCTCTTGAAGCCGATTTATCTCTACTCTTTCCACAAGATGCATTCAATCTATTGTTACTTTTACCATGAAAGAGATCAATCACAATATTGGTTGTACAAGGATAAGGTAAGCTATAAACAGATTAGATGTGTTTAATCATGGTACTTTGTTTTTTTTATGGGATTTAATCTATCTCATCTTTTTTGCACTGTGATTTTTTGCGAGACTAATATACTGTAAACTAGATTTTCTTCTTGGATTTAGATGACCTAGCATCGTCCTGCTTCACATTACAGTTTTAGTTTGTATTTTTTCTATGCCGACTGAACGAAATGGAAGTTTTTCTCGATTTTGGCAAAAGATCAGTATAGCTCATATCTAACTTGTTGTAACTGCATGACTGCTGGTGAAGTAGTATATTACTCTTGTATACAACAGGCTTCAAAATATTCTTTTTGAGTTTGCCGAATTTTTCAATCTACTATCTTTTTAGAAAAGTTTTGTCGATTTTTTAGTGAGAATTTTAAGTTTTCGTTTTGGATTGAATCCGGCTGAATTTCATTTTTTTCTAGGTTTCTAAGTCTGTCTTAGGTGCGCACTTTATTTTCACAATTTTTGCTGTTTTGTTCATCGTATTTTGGAATTTACTATTCCTCAATGGAGTGAGTTCGATTTTGTTAGTCGGATCTGCGTCTTGTGGAGGCTAGGTATAAACTTTTCCGAAGTCAACAGCCTCATCTTGCCTGTTGGAGGGTAGTGAGAAACAATAGTTGTGTGCCATATGTTTTTTATTTTCTTTATCAATAAAATAGTCTTTATGTATTACTAATAATCTCTGGCAAATAAATAATGTTGGTTTATCATAAATTTTATTACTCTGCTATAGTAATCCATGAAGAAATCGGAGCTTGCGGATTTGTCTGTTATTTAATAGAAAAGAAACCCGAATTAAAGCCTGCAGACCCTTGAAGATAGTAAAAGACAAGTCCACATTTGTTGTCCCTTTAAAAAAAGTTAAAATTACTATTGTTCTATTTGTAATAGACTGAGAAAAGTATGCCCTCTCAATAGTCAGAGCTCTTATCATCAACATGTATCATCACTATTTTAAAATCAATAGGTTTCAATCTATAATAGAAAAGAAAATTAACTTAATTTGGGAGAACGTCTTAGAACATTTAGCAATAACTAAAATATCAGAAATCCAGAAATCATTCACAAATAAATAAAACATACGACCACTCCGATCGTCTTGCAAAAATCTATTAATACTCAGTTAGCACTTCCCCAATCCTAAGAAATCATCTTCTATCCTATCATTCATAACGTAGTCAAACACCAACATAAGCAAACATCTGCAGAGAGCACTCCAATCAGAAAGAGTAAAAGGCAGATGATGGATGTGGATGATGATAAAATTTTGACGCCAACTCAGTTCAAGTAGCTTGTAGATTCTTTTAGAATGCAATGATAAGTATGCCACATTTAATCATTTTTTGCCACTTATAGCTTACTTCTTTTTCTACTTCTAGTCAACATTCTAGTTATTTTCGATAAATTGCTCATGCTTCATCTTTATGTATTTTCCTTGCGCCTAATCCAACTGCACTGTCATCTTCTCGATAGTTTTTTTTAGTTCTGCTTCTTTGGCCTCAATCGGCTATCTTTATTTGTCGAAAGCTTCTTGAAGATCGTGAACTCTAATGGGATAAGGATACTGGTAGTTATCTCTGGTGTAAAATCCAGCCAGTAGGCCAACTACAAAACCGATGGGTTTGCCTGGTCTGAACATAATAAAAATAGTTGAGATAGTATAAAATCATTCTTCTGCGCACTTCCCAAGCTTCTAATATAGCTAGTCCTCTATTTTTTAAAGTTAACGCATCTATTGGCTGATTTAATTGTACTTCTATAACGCGTCATTGAGCTAGTTAGTCCTCCGAATTCTTTTAATAGATTTCTGTTCATTTATTCTATTTTTTTGGACTTTTATCTCTTCGTTTTGGCGTTTTAGTCTCAGTAACGTGGCTAATACAGGGTCGTTCTACATTTATATTATAATCACATCACATCATATCAACCACAAATTTCTTAGAGCTTTTAAATCAACATTTTTCGATTATTTTTTCCAGAACCGACAACCACATCTATGTTTTGCTTTGCTAGGTCGATCCTTATCCTATCATTTCTTAAGTAATCCTCATCTCCTTCATTTTACTCAGGTTGATTTCTTCTTGTGACTTTTATAGTTTCAATTTCATCTTCAATTCTTTTCACTAATTTTTCTTTACCGTGGAATTTTTTTTCATCTTCCTTGTTCAAAAAGAGGATGTAGTTGCAGGGTTACTTTTGGAATTGTTTGTTAATCAACATTCTATAAATGAAAAGAGCTGCATCCCCAAGTTTTTTGCTGTCAGCTCCATCTATGACGTGTACTATGGTGTGGAAGCGAGGAAGTTAGCTAACTATTTTTTCCTTAGAAATGTTATCTCCTAGAAAATCATTAAGGGTATACTTGTTTCTTCCGAGTACAAATGTACCACTATTATTGACTATAGAGGGTACTGTTTCAAATTGTTTTCCACCACACAAATTAATGAAAAGTTGTGTTTTTCCAGCTCCTCTTTCTCCCACTAGTACAATTTATGTTCGATTATTCTTTGATTTTTTACTTTTGACTATCCAAAGGACGACTACTAAAACCAAGGCTGCAATCAAGTAAATCATAAAACTTGAGCTATCTTGAACATGATGTAGATCTGCTTGGTTTACTATAGGCGTAGAATTATCGATGTTTGAGGTTGAGTCAAAGTTAAGAGGTTCGCTACTCATAAGATATTATTATAACCACGTGAATCAGTATTAATAACTAGCGTTATTATAAGTTAACTTAATTTTATAATGAACTCGAAGTCACGAATACTTCCACACCTTAACATTTGCTACTTACAGAAAAAAGCCTACGATGTTCATCGTAAAAAAATCGAGTCCATAAAAAGTTCACTGAGAAGCTCTATCACTAGAAAAGTCAGCAATTTGGCTTAAAATCAAACTTTTTAAGAAAAACTAAATCGAAGAGATTCGCCCACTAAAATGAGCACTATAAAAGAGGAGGGTTAAGAAACCAGAATCAGTAGGATGAAGCCCTTGAACAAGAGGAAATATCTTTAGCAAGTGAAATAAAACTAACGGCTAAATAAAAGGATTGAAACATGGTAAATGTTTCTATACATAGCGCCTCTACAATTAATAGGAAGATTATAGAGATTCATAAAATACGCAGTGAGGAGTTGAAAAATAGAATTTCTAAGTTCAAAATTGACGCTAGTTCTCATAAATCACAACTCAAAAGCTAACGATCTCTTCAGATTCTTGAGAAACTTAGGGTTAAGTAGAAATATAGAGAATCATCCAACTTTCAGAATTAAAACTCATCATCTAAGGTTCTTTCTGAGGTTGTATAAATAAATCAAAGATCCAAAAGTTTGATATCAAAATAGCCATAGGGATCTCCTCCTGATACCAAAAGAGAAATTCGGAGCAGTATAAATAAAAAATCCAGCTATGATAGATTAATGTCGATTAGGCATACTAGGAAGATACAAAGTCATTTTGAAAGTTAAAATTAGAAATTCAGGCCTGGCAAAAATTTTAGTACTCTTAAGTAGAAATATAAATCAAATAATATCAAATAAAAGATGAGGACTGAGGTCAGTTAGCAGTTTTGGAAGCCTCGTTGTTTCACCACACAGCTTGAAAATTATTGATTTTCTTCACTATCTATTGGAGTTGTCGGATTTATAACATTATGATAAGATAGTACGATTATCTTTTCAAGATAGTAATCATCGGCAACAGCTCAGTAGGAAAGAGCTCACTGCTTAGAAGATTCTCCGATGACCAGTTTCAATAGAGCTACCTAGCTACAATCGGAGTTGATTTTCGTTTTAAGTAAAACAATCTTTGATCTAAGATCACTTAACATAAATGGAAATGAAGTAAAACTGCAAATTTGGGATACAGCTGGTCAAGAAAGATTCAGGACTATAACAAGTGCATATTACAAAGGTGCTCATGGTATTATTATGGTTTATGATTTGACTGCAGATTCTTCCTTTAGAGATATCACATAGTTCTGGTCAGCAGAAGTAAATTTCATATGACAAAGGTCTAAAAATATGCCGAAACTAATGTTGTGATCGCGATTGTTGGAAATAAATCAGATCAGACCTAAAGCAGATTCAACAATTCTAATGTGATTTAATATTGTAACTCCAAAGGAATTAAACATACATAAGTAAGTGCTAAATCAGGAGACGGAGTCTAAGCTGCATTCAGAGCTTTAGCTTAAAAACTTACAACTGTACACCCTAAACAAGAGAAAAAAGATACTCCTCAGAGTGAAGTTGTCGCTAAGGTCATGCAGAAGAAAAACTAATTTAAGTTGAAATCTGGAACAACTCAAAAACTTCCATAGAAGAAGAAATGTTGTTGAGAATTATTGAAATTATCATGATTTAGTATCATTCAACTTTTGGATGTTTGTATTTCAGGTGTCTTTCAAGGTATTACTTCATATCATATTTCTTTCCGCAACCTTCGTGTGGGCATACATAACCTCTTTATTTTTCAGCTAATTTTTTCAACCTTTATTCTCGCATATGATCGAAATCAAAGGCTGAGCCTTGCTTACTTTTTGCATCAAGGCCGAAAGCAGTTGATAATCTCATGTATTCTTTTTATTTAGCTTGAGTCATCACATGGGTGTCTTTAGCTTTTGTTTGAATCTCACCTTTCTAAAACTTGGCTCTGAGTATTTCTTCGGCTTTTTTTAGTTTTTACTTTATCTATTCTTAAGGAACACCATCTGCTTACAACTTTTTCTTCAGCTGAAGACTTTGTATCATTATTTATCTTTTTCTCTAATGTTAGACGATTTCAGGATTGGCTTTTCTAGGGGGAGCAACATTGGCATTCTAAATATTAAGAATAATACTCTTTTGGCCTCTAGCTATTGCAAAAATTGTTATCTATTATGAGTTTTCTTTTGGTTAAGGCTGACAAAA
>Ga0194117_10005518_pt1 | contig 11488 bp, 4 predicted proteins | sample TA2MahsurfametaG_FD_160579 | JGI IMG/M metagenome (GOLD analysis project Ga0194117, IMG submission 160579) | Freshwater microbial communities from Lake Tanganyika, Tanzania - TA2015009 Mahale N1 surface | ecosystem: Environmental > Aquatic > Freshwater > Lake | place: Tanzania: Lake Tanganyika...
TTATATGATTTTTCTATCTCTATATTGAAATGAATCGGTTAAAAATATATTTTTTCACCTCTTAAAACTTCCTCCTTACAAATTATTTGACTGAAAGTTTAATAAAATTCTGTCTCATAAGTATTCCTGAATATTTTAGACATATGTTTGAAGAGATCAATCCAAATTACATAGGATAACATCATCAGAATTGCCATAAGACCTCAATTGAGAAAAAAAAATCAGGCCCAGGTTTTATCCTTTTTAGAAGTGTTTGTGAGCTATATTTGGTTTCTTATGAGCTGAATGTTCTTTATAAATAAATATTGATTAATGATTTTCAATAGCATGATTATAAACTATTTTAATATTATAGATCTTTGTGCAAACTTATAAGTAATATTATAATAAGTTACTCTTTATGAATCGAAAAATTTAATACGAAATTCAGGATGTTTCTCTCTGGTCCACCCTACTTTCTTTAGATTAAAAGAAAAATAAGGAAGAACTTAGAATCAAAACACTCATTTAGAACACTAAAAAAGACTTTTTTTAAAAAAACTATAAAAACCAAATATTAGAAAATGTCACTCATTTACTAGACCCCTTCAGAGATATTTATTATCGTCCTAAAGTCAATGAGCCTTCATTATGCAAAGCAGGGCTACATTATTCTATCCCAGATGATGTTGTAGGTATTGGGCTAGCCATAAGTCCTGAATATGAAAATTAGAAGTAATGGGCAGTATTGTATCATGGAACTAAACCAAACTTCATTTAATCAATACTAAAGAATGGCTTAAAGCCTGGAAGAGGTCAGGCTCATCGGGGAACAGAGGATCCTTGGGGATCAACTGTACCAAACGGAGTATATTTTTCTTTTTGGCTAAATCAAGCCTTTGAATATACAGACGATAGGAATCCTATCATTTTAGAAGCTTTTGTGAAAAATGTTTTTGTAACGAAAGGACACAAAGGCTATGCGGTAAGTAATAACCATAAACTTTCACGTATTTTGATTCCACTTGAAAAGGAAAGGATCGAACTTCATTTATGATTATCTTTAAATTATTAAAACTTCAAATGTATATAAATAGACAAGTAAATATCAAATATGTTTATTAAGTTGGGTGAAGTTAAGCTAAAACTATCCACCTTAGATACCTCTAACAATCTCAGAATCGCTCCTCAAACTTATCTAACTGCGAATCTACTAACTTTTATTGTAGATGTTATGATTTTCATTTAGCAATCTTTCCTAATTTATTTTGTTTGACTTATGTAAACGTTGATAGTTTTTAGAACTGAATCCTCTGTTATCCTCATACTTATTGTCCGATACACACGTAAGGCCTAGGTTAGTATTATCAGAACAAAGAGTAACTCTGGATGATATTTTATTTTTCATCAAATAAAAACCTAGTTTTTAATCAATCCTACTCAATCTTTGAGACAGTTAATTCTGTTTATTGTTCTGCTAAAATGAAAAATTGCCTTTTTATTCCTCTTCGGTATTCAAACTGTACAGCATTTTCTTTTTCTTGAGTCGATTGCTGCCAAAAATTTCGTTTAATTATGATGGCTATGAATCTTTAATCAAAATGTCGAATTCTTTTTTGAACTCAGTAAAGTTATACTATTTTCCCTTCACTTTTATTTTTGTCAAAATTGAACCGATGAAATAGTTGAGTTAGGTCGACAAATTTTAGTTTTTGCAGTTATTTTTGCAAAGCAATCCTTTACTATTAACATCCAAGCTTGTGAAAACGAACTAAATCTCTTTATCGACTTCACTAAGTTCAGCTTTGTAACACCTACTCTATGTATTTTAAATAGTTTTGTTCTTTTTTATTTTCCCACTTTTTAACATTCTGCAACTCTATTGCGAATTGCTCTAATAATCCAACGATTTTTTAAGTACTTCTCTTTCAGAATCACATTTTTAATACATTATCTCGATAGAGGGCTCTGACTCAACTATATCCTCGATTTCAAGAATAAAATCGTCATTACTATTTTTTTCTATCGTTTAAAACAAAGGACTAAAGTCTTACAGATGATTTTTGCTAAGAGCCTCACTGTTTGAGTCAATATCCACATTGTTTTATTTAATACTCGAGCATTCTTTACTCATGAAACGTATTTGCGAGAAGGTGTCTGCATCATCGACTAAATATTATCTTTCTTTTTCGTATTGGAAAGAATGTCTAGGACTCAACTCATTCATCCCTCTATTTTACTTCTCATAGTAATGTTCTACTCTATTTTCAATGAAGATGGGTTTCTTTTATAAAGCTTAATAATATGCCTATTATCCTAAATTTTTCTTTCTTTTGGTCATTTGCTGGTAGTTTTCATAATATTGGTACTTATTTTTGGACATCTTTTTATTATAAGTATCTGTTTCTCGATTGTTACGATACTTCTGTTCAGTCTTGAGCATGATTTAGCTGTTAAGCTAATATTAAATATTAAATTAATAAATATATTCCTATATAATTCACCACATGCCCGTCAAGAGAAGAAACCACGGTAGAAACAAAAACAACAGAGGATACGTCAAAACCATTGTCTGCGTCAATTGCGGCAGACTCTGTCCTAAAGATAAAGCTATAAAGCGCTTTACCATCAGAGACATCGTCGATGCCTCATCCAAAAAGGATCTCGAAGAAAACAGAGCCTTTGAAACCTACATCATCCCCAAGCTCTACATCAAAATGCAGTACTGCATTGCATGTGGAATTCACAACAGAATTGTAAAGGTGAGATCCAAAGAGGACAGAAAAAACAGAGCTCCCCCACAAAGAGTTCAAAGAGATGCATCTGGAAAAGTAACCAACGCTGAAAAGAAATGATTAGTTGATAAATTATGAATTTTAGTTTGTCTACGTATGTAGCCATTCAAATCGAAGTAGGTACTTTATAAAAATCAATTACTCAAGACTGCTAATTCTGATTTCACAGATCATACTAAAATATATGATTATACAAGAGCCTACAATACAGCGACTTATGTTTTTTAGTCTACACATCCTTGGTTTTTTTATATGACTTAGTAAGCCTAAGATATCTAGAAGTGTACTTTTTTAAAATTTGCAGACACAAACTCACGCTTGCCTATATTTGCCATCAGAACTCCTCTCTTCCTCCATGCCTCAACCAATTTGCTTGGCTACTTGACTTCTGATTCGAAGAGCGCTTATTTTATACATTTTTACTTATTGCTCCCTCCAGTTTTTATAGAGCTAACTGAAACTCGTTTAAAGCTTAATGGATCAAAGCCATATCATACAACGCTAATGCATGGAAATGTTTTTCAGTTGTTTTTTTGTTTTATCTAGATAGCTATACTTTTTTGTAGGATATCTAAATCAACTTGTCTCTCTGCCCCAGTGCAAAGTAGAGTTGCTGTAATTGTGTCATAGCTTGTAACTTTGTGGCAGTACGATGTTATTATGAAGGTTAGATCCATTATTAAGTCAAGCAGAGCTAAAGCCAGTGAATAGCTTCTTATTTCTGATCTTTTTTTAGCAGAGCAGAGCCTAAAAGATAACTAGCATCTCCGAAGCTTCTCAACTCTCTTGCTTATCGCAAAGATCTTATTGAAGAATCAACATAGTTTTTACCTTGATAATACTCAGCAAGAGCAAGCAAGGCATAGACAAGTTAAATTTCTCCAGTTCGAGTTAAATTAAAAATAACCTTCCTAATTATTGAGTTACTTTTCTTTTGGATACATTTTTGAGTAAAGCCTCTTATCTCATTTCAACGACTCCTTGGTGTAGTTCATCCACTTCTTGTTTCAGAAGCATAACCAGAGTGTCTAAGTGTGGATAATAATACTTTTAGTTCTTGACCAACCTTGGGTCTATGGTTACATTCAAATTATATCATAATTCATTGAGAATATCATTTTTTCTTCCTCCAAAACAATTGAAAATGATTTGTCTCAGGTACAGATTTGAGGGAGGGTGGATTTTCGTACATCAAGCTCTCAACATTCTCATTTAATACTTATCTTATAACTGCCTTTTGGGTTTCATGTGAAAATGGGTAACTTGTTCAAAAAACCCAGTGATTAACCTTGTATAAATCATAAGGAAAATTGTTGACAGCAATCAATGCAAAATTGCTTCCTTTCCGAACTCCAGTTACAAGTGAGCATGAAATTGATTTTTTTATAAATTTTCGCCAAGTACTTTGCTCACCAGTTACATAAACTGACATTTTTGATCATCAACAGCCACTATTTTTAAGAGGTAAATAGGATTTTGAGGTCGTCTTGTAAACCCTAAGATGTTTAACTTGATATGTTAAGGCATTGTAATGTTCTTTTATTTGAGACTATATCGAAATGTTGAATAAAGTTGTTCCTTCTTAGGAGAACGCGATAGCTCTGTATATCTTCTGGAAGCTAATACCTTTTTGAGCTGATTCCAGTTAAGAGGGACAGCTCCTGAACAATAAAGCAACGCTAAAAAGATAAGAATAACCAATAATCTCATAAGATATTTTAATAATATTTAACTCTTGAAATGCAGAGCAAACTCAACCAAAACAAATACAATGAAGAAGCGTCAGCTCTAATCTCACAAGAATGGCAATTAGTTTTGTAAGGCAAAAATGCATAACAACTCGTTGAGATCATATAGCACTATGAATTAGACCCACTAACAAGTTTTATCCAACACAACCAACAAATGCTTAAAATTTACGTTTGGGCTCTCCTGATAACAGGAAATTACCTGTAACTTAAATTCTTGATAGCTAGATATCCATAAGTAAGGATCAATCGATTTAGTAACTTCAAAAAGTTCCACTTACTGCAATAGCTGAAGCAGGAACAGCCGAAAATGTAAACTAACTTTGTAAGAGTTTTACGGAATATAAAAAATTATTAAACGATCGACAATTACTTAGCAGGATAAACGAAGCAACTTTAAAGGCAGTGCTAACTATTTTATCCAAATACTTTATTACTTACTCTTCATCATAGATAGTGAGTTGGCTTTGCTGTAAGTAATAAGACATAAGGAAACTTGGATATACAGTAGAAGAGGGATACGTTGAGCTAAAAAAATAGTAAAAGACACGTGAGTGCCTGTTAGATAAGTTGAGGGAGTTGGTGATTGTGTCGAACAAGATGAGCAAATTCGAATGATTATTTGTTAATTTTGTTTAAAAAAAATTATAATATCAACGTCTCATGAAAGTAAACTTTAAGGCCTTCTTAAATTAGCCTGGGTCTACTTTTTTTCGCTCTTACTCACGTAAACTGAACTATGGTTTTTTGATACCCTTTTTGGACTAGAGTATTTCTTCTTCTTTGTATTCCTTTTCTTCAGTTTTGACATTATCTACGGGTGCCTATGCTGAAATTTCGAACTTGTGTGCATGTGAATATTTTTTTTAAGTCTGTACTTCCTTATCAGCTGTTGATTTTTGCAGTTTGGAAGGCTATGGGTAGATGGGTATTATTTGCCCTGGAGACTAAATCTACTCCTATTGTTTTTATACAATAGTATTAAGAGGAATTTCCTGTTTAATATTAAGGGTTGTTTCTTGTTTAAGCTCTTACTTTTAGGATTTATCAGATTAAAATATAGATCTTTTTCTTGCAACCTGTTGAGTTCTATGTCCAGCTCTACTCGTAGTCTTTTTTGATTACTCCTGCAACTGGGTTAACTTCTGTTAAAGAAAATTGATTTATCCCTAGTTCTGCCTTAATTTCTGGCAAATCTAATGATTTTCTTCTTTGAATTTATCAATTTCTTATAATTGTTGATTAATCAAAAGTTTATTTTCGGTGTTTTAATTCATAATTTTATTATTTTTTTGGCTTAGCTATTATATTTGTAAATTAAGTCTTTTCTGCTTATCCTCGTTTTCTTTTTGGTATTTTTGATACTGCTGAGTTAAGGAGAAAGTTTTAGTCTAGTTTTCAGTTTGTTTTTGAAGCATCATCGATAGCCCAGATTATTTGTTAATTAATGATGCAGACAATGCTTGTATTCTATCTAACCTTTAATCACATAGACTATTCTTCATTTTTAAATCTTTTTCTAAAACTGATATCGTTTCCTCCATTTAATTTTTAGTTTGGATAAGTTGTTAGCGATGAGCTTGTAATCTATTGATTTGTTCCAAGCAATCTTAGTAAAGCATAGGATGGATGTATCCTACTTTCTTTTCTCTGTTCTACCTGTATTATTCTAGCAGCTGTCGAAGCTCTTAATTTTCAGCTTCTGATTGTCCAATAGTGGAAATAATCACCTCCTACTTTTGAGCTAACAATTGTTTGTATTAAAGTAACTCCTTTTTTAAACATTCAATCTACTATTACAAATCCCTTATCTTTTTTTATTTACTGATTCTCTATCTGTCTATTACCTCAATCCTTAAATTCGTTTGTATTTTTTAAGCTGAAAAACTTACTATTTCACTTCTATATTATTCTATAGTTTTCTTGGAATCCTGAACCTCTTTTTGACATGCTTTTACTAGATCTTGGTCTTCAATTTGTTTGTTATGAAGTTATAATATTTGTAGTTCCTTTATTTGTACTTCTTGCCGTTGTCCTGCTATTTTAGATCTAAAAACTTCTCTCTAATTTTACAATTTTACATTAGCTTCTTAGAGTTCAATTGCTTTACTTTAAAGAAGTAGTCTCATTCCTTCCATTTCTTCTTTAAATCTTTCACTTATCCGAACTGCTTCTTACATTTATTGGTCCATTTTTTTTTTCTCAGCACTGGTGGTTTTATAAAGTGTTTAAAATTTGAAATTGACTGCTTGTAAATCCCCTATAAGTTCGGTGTTTCTTTCAACTTGCTTATTTTTCATTAAGAGTTCATGTTTAGTCAATGAGAGCTATTTTTCTAAAATTTATATCCTTGAGTGCAAATCGAAGTTTTCACTCTCATTCGTTCTGGCATATTTCTAACTTGCTTATTTTCTTTCTTGGGCTTACTTCTAAGCTATTCTAGCTGTTATGAGATTTTTCTAAAGATTGCTTATATTGATGCCACTTTCTTCAAGCTGATTGTAAAGTTTTTAGTTTGCTTACCTACAACTCATAATTATCTTATCTTGTTATGCCAGCCTTTTTTCCACCTAAGCCAAGATGATAGTTTTATAATTAGCTTCAGCTTTATATTCGTCAGCTAGTAGTTGGAAGTTATTTGCTTTGCTTAATAATTTCTTTCTCTCTTCATGTTACTGTTATTTTTACTATTTTAAAGTATAAACCTATCCTTCTAGATAGAATATCTATTGTCTTTTAATAGAAATCTATTACTATCGTTAGTTTATCACTTAGTTAGCCCTCGCTAGCTGTTTTCTAGTTTAATCAAGTCTAATTGAAGTTTGTTGTAGTTCCTGCTTAAGATCTGCTTCTATCTTTCTAAACTAGGAAAATTAATCTTTGCTGACATGCAACTAGTGGATAAGACGATCATATTTTACTCTCAACTCCTCATAAGAACTAAACATAGAGTTCACCTTTTCCTAAAACTTCAATCTTAGGTTGACTTCATCATTGAAAGCTTGATCTGTAAGTTGGAGAGTAGCCTAACTTATGTTGTAATCACTGGTGATTTTGGTAAGTAGATAGCTCTGCTCGTTAATTTTTTTGAGTAATTTTAAATTTTCTTGTTCTAAAGTTTACTTCTAGCTATTCCATTTTTATTCTCTTTTCATATAAGTATCCTTAACTTCAGCGAGATTTTTTAAATGTCCTTCCTCGATAACTTGGAAGCAAGTTCGAAAAGAAGTGCATCCTTACAGCAATTTGATGAATGCTTTCCAAAAATTATTAATTATTTTCTTTTAAGAATGTTAGCTCACTTTAGTTGACTTCAAAATATCTTCAAATGTATTGTTTATACCGTAAGTGAAAACATATAGACTATTGTATATTTTATCGATAGCTTCTTGAGAAATATTCAGACTTTTCAAATATTTTTTATCAATCTCAAATTTTTGCACTGTTCGCAGAGGCCCGGTTTTATCGACTTACACCCTGAGTCCGAGACTATTTTTTGATTGTTCATTTTCCTGAGGATCTAAAGCTTAATCTAGCCACATCTCCAATAGGCAGCTTCTTTTTTGCGAATTTTTTTTAGAGTGAATGTCTGGAAGATTCGTTTAAACTAAAAGCTTACTTTAAATACCCTGGGAATCGCTTCGACTGAAGGGATCACCAATAGTTTGGTATGCAGAAACATTTGTACTATTATTTCTTTTCCTGTGAGTCGCGAGATAATGAGGACGATCCATATAATTGGTGCTTTTAAAGTGGATAAGTTTGGAGAGATGATGTTTGAGCTAGATAGTAGACATGTTATTAATTTTATACAAACAGCAGACCTAAATAAAAATAATCTTAAATACCGATTAATAATAAACTCAAATACTGAAAAAAATTTGACAATATCTTTTCACTCAAATATTCTTTAGTTTTATTTTTTTTTTAAACGATTTGCCAAAGACAGGAATTTGAAATTTTATATTCAAAAGTTATAATGGAGTAAAATTAGGATAATTAGTACAAACTTACTTAAGAACAACTAGAAAATGAAAATAATACGATAAAAAAATAAGAAAAAAACAAGAGTAATGTCCCAGAATAGGAATGGTTTGGAATTAATAAATATCTTTATCGTTATTGCAATCGTAGTGATATCCCTGTCAAAACGTACTTCATCCTCTATTCAGTGGCATCGATTATGCCCTTCTTCCCGGAAACCCTTAATTCATATAAACTGAAAATTAATAGCCCTATCCAGTGTATTAACCCAAGTTACACATCCTTGAAGAAGCCATAAAAAAAGATATACAAATCATTATCTTTATGAACACCCTTCTCAACAAAATTGTATACGACCAACAGGAACCTCCCCCTACTCGCACACTCGATCCTAAAACTTATGGAGTAGATGTAATGCCCTATTATCTTCCAACATCCTAAACTGACACAACTCTAGTGTTTTAGGCTAAATTCTAAACTGGAAACTTGAGAAGAGCCATTCAAATACTATAATTCGAGTATCAATTGATTTTAAGAGCAGATTGGAATACTCAGTCACACACTCAATGGTACTTTTTTTCAGTCGCAAACACCCGAAAAGATGTATAGTATAAGTTTATGATAATCAACTTGATGAAACCTGACAGTCTGTATAACAGTGGTATGAAGCCTCTATTTTACTCGCAAAAACAGGCAAAATAAAAAAGTAATCATTTTGTGAGGTAGAAATTGGATGGTTCAGATATGGATATGACATTTGCTACTATCAAAACAATTTAAAGCGCAAGAATGGATAGTTTTTCCATACATTGACGTTTTCTGTGAAATTTCCATGTATTTTTTAATTTAAGTAGATGATAATGACACAGTTTATATAGCTCACTGCTATCCATACACCTATTCGAGACTTCAAGGATTTTTAAGAGAAATAGAGTGTGATCCCAAAAGAAAACATCTTGTTCAAAGAAAAACTATGTGTCAAACAGTTGCTGGCAATAATTGTGACTATGTCATCATTAGTGACTTCAATAATGGTAAGTAAAAGAAAGGAGTCTTTTTAACTTCTAGAGTTCATCCTGGAGAGCCCATGTCTTCCTACATCATAGAGTATATCATTGAATATTTGTTGAGCAACTCACAGATAGCTAAAATTCTTAGATAAAACTTTATCTTTAAAATTGTGCCAATGCTCAATCCTGATGGAGTAATCTTAGGTAACTATCGTTGCAATCTGAGCTTGGTAGATTTAAATAGACAATGGATAGATCCCAATAAAAAACTCCATCCAACAATCTACAATGCTAAACAAATGATTAAAAGAATGAAGTAAGAGCGAGATTTAGTTTTGTATTGCGATTTCCATGGTCATTCTCGCAAGAAAAACTGTTTTATGTATGGCTGCTCCAAAGATAGCTCTAAACGATAACAAATTTTCCCTGCAATAGTAAAAACAAATCTCAATACTTTTAGCTTCAAAGATTGCTGCTTCTTGATTCAAAAAGACCGATAAGGAGCTTCGCGTGTAAAAAACCATTTACTTAGATTGCACTTTGGAAATAACTTAACATCACGAATTGCTTTACTTTTGAGATTTCTTTTTGTGGAGCTGATTCAGGGAAGTATGAGTTTAAGCATTTCAATATGAATAACTATAGAGACATGGCTGAAAAATTTTGTTAAACACTCTTTGATTTTTCTTAACCCGACTCAGTGAAAGTTGCCCAAGCTATTAGCGATTTATAACAAAACATTCTGAAAAATGATAAAAACGACGACGATAGTGGTGGTGATGATTCTGACTACGAAACCATGGAAACCAACAAGCCGAATGATAATAAAGGAGGTAAATAATAGCCAAAGCCTAATTCTGGCAACCAGATGATAATAAAAAAAAAAGTAGCTCCGGTGAATTTATCGGTAAAGAAAAAGAAGTGATCTCATTTCTGTTAAGACTGTATTTTATTTATTCAAAGCTGAGCATAAAAAGAGTATCTGATATGAATAGGTTATAAGCACCCTCTGGATTAAATTTAACTTTCAAACATGAATCGAGAAATGTTATAGCCTCAGAATATTTTTACAAAAGGCAACATTAATCCAAACATAAACTACATCCCTAACCAACCAGAAATAAAATTTTGCTTCCGATAACAAATGCAGACTCATATTCCGCACCAAACTAGGACAAACATATTGCCATCTAATCATCAACCTTACTAGCGCTATTCCCATGAAGTCCCCAATAGTAATCAACCTCAGCATAATAATGCGTTCGTCCATCTCAAAAATTAAATCAACAATCTGCGCACATAGTTTTCAAAATTGATACAAAAAGATAATTGCAAAATTACTGATTATGCGAGTTAAAAGTCTAAAGACAAAGAAAAAAAAGGTACAACTCCCAACAAACTTGTCAACAGAATGCCCACCTATTCCACCATTGGGTTTTACAATAAAGTGAATTAGAAAGAAAGGAAGTAGCCTATCTAAGCAAAGCTCAAACTCGATCAAAATTTTGCGTTTAAAATTAAAAATTCCGAGTAACAGAAATCAGATATCATTGATAAGACTTCACCTGATATGAAAAAAGATATCATTGCGATTGATAGTTCCAAATCGCTTACAAAATTATTTCTGGATAAAAAAGAAGCAATGATTACTTCTGAGGCAAACAAAATCCAAAGTCTGCAAAAATAGATAGTTAAACAGAATGATTTAAGACTTAAAGCAGAAGCAGAATTATAAAAATTTTTGAAAGAGTTTAGCAACAAGTAATAGAATTTTCGTAACAGTCTGAATGAAAAAATAGAAGAGATCTAAAATCTAAAGATGAAAATTGATCAAGTAATTATAAGTCTATCTCTAAAGAATATTTTAGTATAAAAGATTGAGCTGGAAATAGCTAAATTAAAAAAATAAAACGAATATTTGTTGACACAGCTCAAAGAGCGTGATTAAAATTTTAAGAAAATGCAGGAGAGG